>Ga0315336_1000513_pt1 | contig 105603 bp, 105 predicted proteins | sample ASW5metaG_FD_204512 | JGI IMG/M metagenome (GOLD analysis project Ga0315336, IMG submission 204512) | Ammonia-oxidizing marine archaeal communities from Monterey Bay, California, United States - ASW #5 | ecosystem: Environmental > Aquatic > Marine > Intertidal zone | place: USA: California...
CGATCAGACCGACCAGCGTTCCGTCGGCAAGTTCCGCCCGCAAGCCGATCAGATCGGCGTGGTAGAACTCATCTTCGTCCGGGGCCGGCAGAACGTCGCGATCGACATACAGCCTGAGCCCCTTCAAGGCTTCTGCGGCGTCGCGATCCGCGACACCCTCGATCATTGCCACCACGCCTTCTTTTGAAGGCTTCAGCGAGGCAATGACTACCTGCTGCTCACCCGCTTCGTCACTCAACGGGCCGTAAGACGCGATGTCCATGGCTTCAGCGGTGAATGTCTTGATCCTGACTTCACCCTTGACGCCGCGGGCACCGGATATGGTGCCGAGACACAGCCTGGCCGACATCGGACAGAACTAGGCCTTTTCTTCTTCGGCAGCAGCTTCTTCAGCCGGCGCTTCTTCAGCCGGAGCTTCTTCAGCAGCAGCTTCTTCGGCAGGCGCTTCTTCAGCTACTTCTTCGACTGCCGGTGCGGCGGCAGCTTCAGCAGCGGCCTCTTCAGCGGCAACCTTGGCTTCTTCCAGTTCGCGCATGCGTTCCTGGGCCTTGGCTTTCGGCTTGGCCTTGTTCGGGTTGTTCTTCTGGGCCGGCATGTCGATGATTTTTGCATCACCGAGGAAACGGGCAACTCGATCAGTCGGCACGGCACCGTGTCCGAGCCAGTGCTTGATGCGGTCTTCGTTCAGGTTGATGCGGTTTTCATCATCCTTGGCCAGCAGCGGGTTGTAGGTGCCCACTTTTTCGATGAAACGGCCATCGCGCGGGCTGCGCACGTCGGCGATAACTACTCGGTAGTAGGGGCGTTTTTTGGCGCCACCGCGAGCAAGGCGAATTTTCAATCCCATAGTCTTGTCGTCCTTCTGATTAAGCTTGTGTGCTTGTTGATCTTTGAATATCTCGAATTTTGTGTCTTAACGCGGAATCATGTTTTGCATGCCGGGCATTCCGGGCATGCCGTTGCGCATCAGGCCTTTTTTGCCCATCTTGCCCATTTTCTTCATCATCGACGCCATCTGCTTGTGCTGTTTCAGCAAGCGATTGACGTCGGGAACCGTGGTGCCTGAACCCGCTGCAATCCGGCGTTTGCGGGAGGCGGCAATAATCTTGGGTGCGCGCCGTTCTTTTGGCGTCATCGACTGGATGATGGCTTCCTGACGGACCAGGATTTTTTCATCGACATTGGCGTTGGCCAGTTGCTGTTTCATCTTGCCGACACCCGGCAGCATACCCATCAGGCCCTGCATGCCGCCCATCTTGCGCATCTGGCGCAACTGGCCCAGCAGATCATCCAGATCGAACGCGCCTTTTTTGATCTTGGCTTCGAGCTTGGCGGCCTCTTCCTCGTCAATGGCCTCAGCGGCTTTTTCGACAAGGCCGACAACGTCGCCCATGCCGAGAATACGCGAAACCACCCGATCCGGATGGAAAACTTCGATTTCGTCGAGCTTTTCGCCGGTACCCAGCAACTTGATCGGACAGCCCGTGACTGCCCGCATGCTCAGCGCTGCACCGCCGCGCGCATCGCCATCGATGCGTGTCAGCATGATGCCGGTGACGTCGGTGCGTTCCTTGAACTGTTTGGCGACGTTGACGGCGTCTTGTCCCGTCAGGCTGTCGGCGACCAGCAGCGTCTCCACCGGACTGACCGCAAATCGCACGGCGTCCAGTTCGCTCATCAAGGCTTCGTCCACGTGCAGACGACCCGCGGTATCGAGCATGACAATGTCAAAGCCCTGGAGGCGGGCAGCGTCCATGGCGCGTTTGGCGATATCGACCGGCATCTGGCCCGGCACAATTGGCAGGGTCGCGATCTCGACCTGCTCGCCCAGCACTTTCAGTTGTTCCTGCGCCGCCGGACGCTGAACATCGAGCGAGGCCATCAAGACCTTTTTCTTGTCGCGACGCGTCAGCAGGGCAGCAATTTTGGCGGTCGACGTGGTTTTACCCGAACCCTGCAGGCCGACCATCAGGATCGGTGCTGGCGGGGCGGCGTTTACATTGATTTCAACAGTATCTGCGCCCAGAACCTCAATCAGGTGATCATTGACGATCTTGATGACCATCTGGGCTGGCGAGACCGAACGCACGACATCCTCGCCGGTGGCCTTCTCCCTGACCTGATCGATAAAGTCCTTGACGACCGGCAGGGCGACATCGGCTTCGAGAAGTGCCACGCGCACCTCACGCATGGCCTCGGAGACGTCTTTCTCCGAGAGCGCACCGCGCTTTTTCAGGGCGTCAAAAACACCGCCCAGCCGTTCTGTCAGACCTTCAAACATGGTCGCTCAACACCGTTTCTTCCAGTTATGTCAAACCAAACGCAAAATGCACCAGTGAGCGAAACCTCGCGGACTGGTGGACACCCTTGGGCGCGGAAATTCAACATTTCCCGTAAATCGAGGCGGAATATGCTGAAATGACGGGGGAAAGTCAAGCATAAGTCAGCGCTGACTTATGGAATCCAATGGACTTACGCCCCCTCGACACCATATAACCCGGAAATGACCTATCCGTTTGTCAAAATGCATGGCCTGGGCAACGATTTTGTTGTGCTTGATGCCCGCGCTGGTGCGCTGGAGCTGAACGTCGCGCAAGCGCAGGCGATTGCAGATCGGCGTCTGGGTGTGGGCTGTGATCAGTTGATCGTGCTGGAGCCCTCCGAACGCGGTGATGTCTTCATGCGCATTCGCAACCCCGACGGCGGCGAGGCGGAGGCCTGTGGCAATGCCACCCGCTGCGTGGCCTCGCAATTGATGTCGGAAACCGGCACGGATCGCATTGTCGTTGAGACGGTCGCCGGGTTGCTCGAAGCGACCGATGCTGGCAACGGGCTTTATTCAGTCGATATGGGTAAGGCCTATCTCGACTGGCAGGGCATACCGCTGGCCGGGGAAATGGATACGCTGCATCTCGATCTTGCGGTCGGTCCGCTCAGCGACCCCGTCGCTGTCAATATTGGCAATCCGCATGCCGTGTTTTTTGTTGATGATGTCGCGGCGGTTGATCTCGAGACTGTCGGCCCGCTTGTTGAGCATCATGGCCTGTTCCCCGAACGCGCCAATGTCTCTGTCGCGCAAATAATGTCGCGCGGCGCGATCAGGATGCGGGTCTGGGAACGCACCGCCGGGATTACGCTTGCCTGTGGTTCCGCCGCCTGCGCCGTGATGGTCGCAGCGGCACGGCGTGACCTTACCGAACGCAGCGCCGATATTACACTCGATGGCGGTACCTTGAATATGGCTTGGCGCGAAGACGGTCATGTCATGATGACGGGCCCCGTCGCCACCAGTTTCGCCGGTCATCTCGACGACGCCCTGTTTGCGCCGGCGCTGGCGTAAGTCATCATCCGATGAGTAACCAGGACCTCCAACAAACCGAAGTCATCACCTTCGGCTGCCGCCTCAACAGTTTTGAATCAGAAGTCATGCGCGGCCATGCCGAGGCTGCCGGGCTGAGCGACACCGTTATCGTCAACACCTGTGCCGTCACAGCCGAAGCCGAACGCCAGGCCCGCCAGGCCATCCGCCGTGCCCGGCGCGAACGCCCCGAAGCCAATATAATTGTCACCGGCTGTGCCGCCCAGATCAATCCCGCTGCATATGCCGGCATGGATGAAGTCGATCAGGTGCTGGGCAATTCGGAAAAGATGGACGCTGCCAGCTTCCTCGGGCAAACCGAGCCGGTGCTGGTCAACGACATTATGTCGATCGAGGAAACAGCCGGTCATTTTGTTGAAGGCCTTGAAGGCCGCACGCGTGCCTTTGTGCAGGTTCAACAAGGCTGCGATCATCGCTGCACGTTTTGCATTATCCCCTTTGGCCGTGGCCCGAGCCGCAGTGTCGGTATCGGCGCGATTGTCGATCAGGCCCGTACTCTGGTCGACAACGGCTATGCCGAGATCGTTTTAACCGGCGTCGATATCACGTCGTTCGGCGGTGATCTGCCGGGCAAGCCGACACTCGGTGAAATGATGCGGCGTTTGCTGCAGTCGGTGCCGGATTTGCAGCGTCTGCGCATTTCCTCAATCGATGCGGTTGAAGTTGATGACGATTTGTTTGACCTCATTGCCAACGAGCCGCGCCTGATGCCGCATTTGCATTTAAGCCTGCAGGCGGGCGACGATATGATCCTCAAGCGCATGAAGCGCCGCCACACCCGCGCCGATGCTGTTGATTTTTGCGCCCGCGTCCGTGCAGTACGGCCCGATGTCGTGTTCGGTGCCGATCTGATCGCCGGGTTCCCGACCGAGACGGATGAGATGTTTGAAAACACGCTTGCCCTGGTCGAGGACTGCGGCCTGACGTATTTGCACGTCTTCCCCTATTCGGAACGCGGCGATACGCCTGCCGCCAAAATGCCCCCTGTCGAAAAGGCGGTGCGCAAGTCTCGGGCCGCGAAGTTGCGGGCGAAGGGTGAGGCGGCTTTGGAAAAATATCTCGCAGGCCAGGTCGGCCGCTCGGACGCCGTGTTGATGGAAACGCCGACACGCGGTCGCACACGCGGATTTGCTTCGGTTGAAATCGAAGACGGTAACCTGTCGGCGGGCGATATCGTCTTTGTCGACCTGATTAATTGCACACCTGAAAAACTTAATGGCCGGATCGCTGCGTGACTGACGTCGAAGTGAAAAAGGGCGGCTGGCTCAGTCGCCTGAAGTCCGGGTTGAGCCGCAGTGCCAGCGCACTCGGTGGTGGCATCAGCGACATCTTCACCAAGCGCAAACTCGATGCCATCGCACTTGAGGAACTCGAAGATTTGCTCATCACGTCCGACCTCGGCGTCGAGACGGCAGCGCGGGTGACGGCGGATCTGGCAAAAAACAAATTCGATCAGGAAATCTCACCGGAGGAAATTCGTGCCGAACTGGCCACCCGGATCGCCGATATCTTGCGCCCGGTCGCCGTGCCACTGCAAATTGATGCGTCGGCAAAACCACATGTGGCGCTGGTGGTCGGCGTCAATGGCACCGGCAAAACCACGACCATCGGCAAGCTGGCACAGCAATATACCAATGACGGCAAATCCGTTGTTCTGGCCGCCGGCGATACCTTCCGGGCCGCAGCGATTGAACAGTTGAAGATCTGGGGCGAGCGCACTGGCGCACCGGTGATCGCCCGCGAACCGGGCTCGGATTCTGCCGGGCTGGTTTATGATGCCTGTCAGCAAGCGCGCGATGATCAGGCCGACGTCCTGCTGATCGATACGGCGGGCCGACTGCAAAACAAAACCGATCTGATGGATGAACTTGAGAAAGTCGTGCGCGTGATCCGCAAAATTGATCAAAGCGCGCCGCACAGCGTGTTGCTGGTGCTCGACGCGACGACGGGTCAGAATGCGCTGAGCCAGGTCGAGGTTTTTCAACGTGTCTGCGATGTCTCAGGCCTCGTCATGACCAAACTCGACGGCACCGCGCGTGGTGGCGTTCTTGTCGCCCTGTCGGCCAGATTTGGTTTGCCGATCCATGCCATTGGCGTGGGCGAGGGCATTGACGATCTGCAACCTTTTGAAGCCGGTGCCTTTGCCGAGGCCCTGGTGGGAATGAATTCATGAGTAGCGACAGCGAAGCCGTCACCAAAAACCGCAAGATGCCAACAGCCGTAAAACTTGGCGTCGATATCGGCCCGCTTGCCGTGTTTTTTATCGTCAATGCCAAGGCGGGCATCTTCGCCGCCACGGCATCCTTTATGGTGGTCATCATCATCGCGCTGGGTGTTGCATGGGCCTTCGAGCGCCGGGTGCCAACGCTGCCGCTGGTCACAGCGGTCGTGGTGATGTTCTTTGGCGGTCTGACGCTGTGGCTACAGGACGAAACCTTCATCAAGCTCAAACCCACGATCATCAATTCGTTTTTTGCGATTGCGATCCTTGGCGGCCTGGCGTTTGGCAAAAACTACATCCGCACCGTGATGGGTGCGATGATCCAGATCGACGAGGAAGGCTGGCGCAAGCTCGCCATTCGCTGGGCCTGTTTTTTCCTCGCCATGGCGGTGCTGAACGAAGCGGTCTGGCGCAATGTCTCGACGGACGACTGGGTTAGTTTCAAGGTCTTCGGATTGTTGCCGCTGACCTTTGTTTTTGCTATCTCACAAATACCGCTGATGACAAAACACGGCATTGAGACGGAAGAAGCTACAGAAGAGGACGGCGGCGAGGGGAGCAGTTGATCCGCTATCTACCCTTCGACGATGGCCCACACAAGCTGGCCATGGGGGTCAAACCTCTGGAACTCGCCGAGTGGATTGAGATCGACGAAGACCTCGCGGATGACCTGGCAATAAAAGACGAACTGCTGGCCACGCGACACAGCGATGTGTTCGCCGAACTTGAGGGCTCGCACCCGGCGCAGGCCGAAGCTCTGGAAATCCTGCTCGATCATTTGCCCCGCCATTGCGACGCACACTATCAGCGCGACGGCGATGTGATTCGCCTGAAAAATGCAGGCCTTAAATGGAATGTGGCCGATACCGGTCGGGCGCCGCTCGACATGGCCGGGCGCCTGGTTCAGGAAGATCTCTGTATCATGGAAGACGACGGCAGCGGGATTTACCGGCTGACAGCGGCTTCGCTTTGTTTTCCGACGCAATGGTTGCTGTCCGACAAAATCGGCCACCCGGTGCAGGAAATCCACGGACCCGTACCTGGCTATGACGAACGACTGGCCAAACCGATGGACCGTTTTTTTGTCGCTATGCAGCCGGAGAACCCGGTCTGGCGCATCAACTGGAGCCTCGTCGACAGGCCTGAGTTGAACCTCTCCGTCCGCTACGGCGTCACCGAGGCCAACCCCGATATTACGCCCGGGAACGCCGGCGACAATATCTGGTTGCGGGTGGAACGACAGACCCTCAGGCGGCTGCCCGAGACCCGGGCCATCCTCTTCACTATCCGGATTTATCGCACCCTGATTTCGGACGTCGTGCGAGAGCCCGGAGCCACAGGTCGATTGCTGGCGGCGATCAATAATCTGCCGGACGACACCAAAACTTACAAATCAATCCCGCCGTTTGAAGCGGCACTCATCGGCTATCTCGGCGCGCAGGATTAATCGCGTTTGTCCTGGCGTGTCTTGAAGGCGTCAGCCGGCGTGTTGAAGGGGGCGCCGAGAGGCTTGCCTTCGGTTTCGCGGTAGTGGTTCAAGGCCCAGTGCACGGTGGGGAACGCGATGTGGTTCCACGGGATTTCGTCCCAGGTATAAAGGCCGACGTCCGAGCTTTCGACGCCGATGCCAATTTTTGGTGATTTCAGTTTTGCCCGGAAGATCATCTGCACCTGGCTGATGCGCGGGATGTCGTAGATCGCCAGCAAACCGTCGATTTCGATTTCAGCCTCGGCTTCTTCCCATGCTTCGCGCGCAGCCCCGGCAGGCGTGGTTTCGTTTTCTTCCATATACCCGGCGGGGATAGTCCAATAACCAATGCGCGGTTCAATCGCCCGTTCGCAAAGCAGGAACTTGTCCTCCCAGGTGCAAACCGCGCCGACAATAATCTTCGGATTGACGTAGTTTATGTAACCGCAATCGTCGCAGACCAGTCGGTCCTTTTCGTCTCCCTGCGGTCGGCGCAGGGAAAATTCACCCGCTGTCTCCGAGGGCGTTGCCAAAATCCTGGTCATTGTTAAAGGAAGCTCCCACCGATCAAACATACTTCATGTGCCGATTATGCCCGAAACATCGGACATTAACACCGGGGAAACCGGGCAAAAAAAGCCCCGGCGTAAACCGGGGCAATTTTGATAGTCCAGATCGGCGGCTTGTCAGGCGCGAACGTCGACACCGCCTTTGTCTTCGGCGCGTTGCTGCGCCTCACGCTCACGTTTTTCACGTTGAGCTTCTGCCTCATCGGTCCTCGCTACGGCGCGCCGGGTTTCCTGGTCGGCCACGCGACGAGGTTGCTGTGCCGGTTCCGTAGCAGCTGCTGCTGCCGGTGTGAACCCGCCACTACCTGCTCCAACTTCCATGTCAACTCCTCCGGTCCAACGCTTTGACGACAGAAAACCTGCGTCTTGCAGCGTTCGTTTAACCGTTAGGTTGCCGAATTCTTCAGCGAAGCGAGCCTCGGATATCCATCGTCCCCAGAATCAGGGGAAAATATCCGGCGCGCATTCGGCGCGTTAAACATCAAAAATTGCATTTTCCGCAATTTCAACTCGAACTTCTTACACATGATCCCGGTTTTGGCCCCTGATTGTCAAGTTCAAAGCAACGTTTTGTTAACCATAAAACTGTGAGAATCAAGGGAATCCGCCACTTTCGAGCCAACTGGAACAGGTCGGCGATGCGGGCAATCAATCAAACGCACAAAGGACTGAGGATATGGCCAGTGATTCTCAGCAATTAAAGAACCTGAATGACCGGACCCAGAGCATGGCTGAGGCTATCGGTAACCTGCTGGTCGATGCCTTCCATCTTCTCGCCCTGTTTGCCATCGGCGCCACTATTGTCTGGGCGGCCGTATTTGAATTTCTCAGCATGGTTGAGGGCGGCAGTGCCAACATCGAAGATATTTTGCTGTTGTTTATCTATCTCGAGCTCGGCGCCATGGTCGGGATTTATTTCAAGACCAATCACATGCCGGTGCGATTTCTGATCTATGTGGCGATGACAGCGCTTACCCGTCTGTTGTTTGGTTTCGTCAGCATCGAACACGATTCCGATTTTCGGATTGTCATTGTCGCCGGGGCAATCCTTTTGCTGTCGCTGGCGGTGCTGGTTGTGCGCTACGGGTCGAACCGTTTTCCGTCTCGTGACAGCAGCAGCGCAGGCAAACAGGCTGGATAACGCCTGTTTGCCTGCTGTGCGGCATGGCCTCAGTTGAGCGCGTCAACTGGATCGAGGCCCTGGGACATTCTGCCGCTGAAAAGAAGCTGCTTTTTTTCGGCCAGGGGGTGGTACTGCGAGGCATAGACATCACGCAGCAGTTTTTCGAGGCCGGTCGAGCGGAAGTAACCGATGCCACCAACAGCCTCAATCGCCTTTTCCACCGTTTGTTTCGCCGCATTGGCGGTGATGGTCTTGCGAATGAGAATATTGTTCGCGGTCTCGTTGACAGGGTCGAAATCATAGTTGTTGGTGATGCCGACCATTGCCTGATGGCCGAGCTGCGCGGTCACCAGTGCATTTTCCATCTCGCCCAGTGAATATGTTGCGGTAGGGTCGGGCCGTTTGGCGGCTTTCTCCCGGGCGATCTCCGCCGCACGTTCGGCAATACCGGTATAGACGCTCATGATCAGGGGCATGGCCACCGTCAGCACGACATTCCACACGGCATGGAAATCACCACGCGGACGGCGCAGGGCGATGGCTTCATCGGGGATGAATACATCATCATAGATAACCGTGTGTGACCCCGTGCCCCGCATGCCCATGGCGCGCCAGTTTTCTTCGATGCGGACACCTTCAGCGCTGAACGGCACCGGGAAGTGCAAAACCTGCCAGCCTTCTTCCGGGTCTTCGTATGGCGCGCTGGAGGCCAGCATGTCGCCGGCCGGGCTGCCGCTGGCGAAAATTTTGCGCGCATCGATGCGGAAGCCACCTTCGACTTTTTGCGCGACACCATTTGAGGCCAGCCAGTCAGTGGCACCTGTGCTCACCATGACCAGTTCCTTTGCTCCGACGGCTTCAAGCAATTTGGCACCGGGATTGCCGCGTCGATGATTGAAAACGGCGGCTGCGACAACGTGCTGGTGCATCGAGCAAGCCAGCGCGGTTGAAGAGCAGTAACCTGCGAGTTCTTTCAACGCGGCACACATCTCACTGTGGCTCGCCCCGCCGCCGCCCATTTCAGTTGGCACCAGTGCGGAAAAAAACCGGGCCTTTTTAAGGTCGGCATAATTATCGGCGACGAACATATCTTCGGCGTCGTGTTTTTCGGCACGGCCCGCAAATGTCGGACCCAGATCGCGGACAATGTTGAGGCAATTAGTCATAACTTCAGTCATACCTTTTTCTCCAATAGTGTAAATATCTGAGCTTAGGATGCCTGAAGCGGTATGTGTCTGATAGTACAAGATCTGTATCTGGATAAACCGCAGAAATACTGGTATTATGGCGCATCATGACACGGAAAAAGACATACGGGCAGTTCTGCCCGGTCGCCAAGGCGGCAGAAGTTGTGGCCGAACGCTGGACCCCGCTTGTGCTGCGCGAACTGATCTGCGGCAGCTCACGTTTCAGCGAACTGAAAAAGGGCGTACCGTTGATGTCGCCGTCGTTGTTGTCGCAGCGACTCAAAGAGCTGGAATATGCCGGGGTCATCGAGACCCGCCCGGCATCCAGTGGCCGGGGTTCGGAATATTTCCTGACAGAGGGCGGCGAACAACTGGCTCCGCTGATCGAGGGTCTGGGTCACTGGGGCAAGCGCTGGCTCAAACCGGAATTTGAAGAAGGCGATCTCGACCCAGGTCTTTTGATGTGGGATATCCAGCGACGTATCGATCTCAGCGCGGCACCGGATCAGCCCCGTACGACGATCAAGTTTGTTATCAACGGCGTGCCAGCCAATTTCCGAAACTGGTGGGTGGTCTACGAGCACGGTGACACCGATCTCTGTATGAAAGATCCCGGTTTTGAAGTCGATCTCTATGTCACTATGCCGATGCGGACGGCGGCGGAAATCTGGATCGGGCGAACACCCATCGCCCAGGCGGTTCGTGACGGTGACCTGACACTGGACGGTTCAAAAAACCAGGTTAACGCTTTCCACCGCTGGTTCGCCCTGAGCGTATTTGCGCCGACCTGAGGGCACATCGGTCGCGACATCATGTCGCATTCTCTCTGATTTCAGTCTGATTAAACTGTCTTGAACCGGACAACCTGATAGTCCGGCGTTCCGGCAGGGAGATCGAATGTGATCGATTTTGAAGCGATTGCGAAATCTGACGTCGTGCGCGATCCGTTCCAGTTTTTCGCCACCGAGAACATCCTCAGCCAGGCTGATCTTGCAGACATTCGCAAGGACTTCCCGGACATTCACAAGCCCGGCATCTTTCCGCTTTCCGAATTGACGTACGGGCCGGCGTTTGATCGCCTGATCAAGGACATTCAGTCACAGGCGTTCGAAGATATCCTGGCTGAAAAATATGATGTCGACCTTTCCGACAAGCCGCTGATGATTACGGTCCGGGGCCAGGTCCAGAAAAAGGACGGGCGCATCCACACCGACACCAAAACCAAATTTGTCACCTGTTTGCTGTATCTCAATGACACCTGGGAAGACGAAGGCGGGCGATTGCGCATGCTGCACAATCCCGATGACGTCAGCAATTTCATCGCTGAAATTCTGCCCAACGGTGGCACGCTGGCGTCTTTTCTGCGCTCTGAAAATTCATGGCACGGGCACGAACCATTTGTCGGTGAGCGACGCTACGTGATGTTCAACTGGATGACCTCGCGTAAGGCGCTGGACCGCGAACTCGGTCGCCACCGCTTTTCGGCCAAAGCCAAACAGCTCAACCCGTTCGCCTGAAGTGGGCCAAGGAGATAGATGATGGTACAAGTTCTGGAAACGACGCCGATCGAGCGCACATCCTCAGCCGATGTGGTCAGGTCGTTCCTCGCCAGCCTGAAAAATGCCCGACACGAAAACTGGCCGTTTGACTACTGGCTGCTGGATAACCCGCTGCCTGACGGGTACTGCGAGGCTATTGCCGGCTTGCCGTATGATCCGCCCGCGGATCTCGTTTTCAACGGCAGGCGTGAAACCAACAATGCCTCGCGGGTGCTGTTCACGCCGGAGATGCAAATCCATCATCCAGTCTGCCTGCGCCTTGTCGAGGCCTTCAAGGATGCGCGTGTCATGGACGCAATCGAGGCAGAGACAGGCACGGATCTGTCGGACGGGCATCTGCGCATTGAATATTGCCAGGACACAGACGGCTTCTGGCTTGAGCCCCATACCGACATCTTCGTCAAAAAATTCACCATGCTGGTTTATCTCTCGGACGGGCCGGGTCTTGCGCAAGCCGGCACGAATATTTATGAAGGCCCGCCGGATCACAAATACGTCGGCTCCGCGCCTTATGGCAAGAACAAGGGGGCCGTTTTTATTCCCGGCGTCGATACGTGGCACGGCATGGGCCAGCACGACTTCAGCGGCGTGCGCAAGTCAATCATCATCAATTACGTCACGTCCGAATGGCAGGACAGGGAACAACTGGCATAGGAGTCTCGACATGGTAACCAATCTGCAGCACATCGCCCTGGCTGTCCCCAATCCGGATGATGGCGTTCAGTTCTACGGCGATCTGGGTCTTGATGCCGAAGTTCGAGGCAACCAGGCGACGCTGCGTTGCCGGGGTCGGGACCAGGATCAGATTGTCCTGACTGAAGGGCCACAACGCCGCTTGCAACATATTTGCCTCGGCAGCTCGCCTTCGCGTTTTGCTGCATTGCAGGCACGTGTCGAGGCCGCCACTGAACTTGTCGATGCCCCGAAAGGCTCTGACGTTGATGGCATCTGGTGTCTCGATCCCGATGGCATTGCCCTGAACCTGATTGCTGCGGACCCAACGCCATCTCTGGGGGGCCCGGAGACCACGGTGCGGGCAGAAGCACCGGCGATTAATACGCCGGGACACTTCGCCCGCATCGGGGATCGGGCAGCACCACCCAGGGGGCGCCACAATCACCCGCGCCGTCTCGGACACATGCTGCAGTTCACCCGCGATCTCAATAGCAAGATCAAATTCTATACAGAAGTCCTCGGCATGCGGCTGGCTGATCGGGTCGGCAATGGCCTCGCCTGGCTCTATTGCGAGGGCGGCAGCGATCACCATGTCATGGCCTTCGCCGCGTCGGACGCGCCGGGGCTGCATCACCTGAGTTTTGAACTGGGTGATGTCGACGAGGTCGGTCAGACCGGTATGCAAATGCTGGAAAAAGGCCACCGCGACGGCTGGGGCTTTGGCCGCCACGTCATCGGCTCAAACTACTTTCACTACATCCGCGATCCGTGGATGGGCCTGGCCGAATTGTACTGCGACATGGATTATATTCCGGCTGATATGGACTGGCAGCCGCGTGACTGGCCCGAGGAAGACAGTTTTTATGCCTGGGGGCCTGATGCACCCGAAGATTTCGCCGCCAACTATGAGACGGGTCGATAATAAATCGTGACAAGGGCGATTTCGCCTGCGATATCAAGGCACTCCCGTTCCTTTAGTCTGACAGCAACTTTGAATGCCGGTATTGGCTAAAAATGGCCCCAAATATTTGAGGATATTTGACAGATTTTGCGTATCCCTGTGCCAAATCAATAAAGCGTATCAGGATGGAGCGGCAGGTGCGTCATTATGGTGCAGCCAATTCGTTTTAGTGGCCCGATTTAGCCACTCAAAACCAATAAATCGGTGGAATCCAGCCATTTTTATTGCCCATGGCAATCCTGGCACGCTGATTGCAATTCACTGTATGAAGTTTGACCGGTCCCCCACTGGACATCTTCATTAGGGGGGTTCCCCTCCCCTGAAAAAATAAGCCGGGTTTACCCCTAGGCTCGGCAAATTCGAATGGAGATGCACTCCCCCTGCATCTCCATTCACTTTTTGGGGGTCTCTTAAACCTCAGGTAGCTATTTTTCGAGCTCGTCGAGCTGGCTCTTAACCGTGGCATAAGCCTCTCCACCCGCCGGCAACAGCTTCAGCAACCTGCTCCATTTTGCGCGCGCCTCGACCAGATTTTGACGTTGCGCGGCGGCAAGCCCGGTGAAATAAAGCGCATCCATATTGTCAGGCGCGAGCGCTATTACCTTTTCAAAAAAACCAACGGCTTCATCGGGCAGTGGCTTGCTGCGATCCGAAGCCTCGATAATGTTTGACGCCAGTTGCATCAGGACGTTGATGTCGTCGCTGCGCAGGCCCAACGCCTGGCGCAAGGCGGACTGTGCTTTCGCGGGCGAATTCAGGGCACCATAGGAACGGGCCAGCATCATCCAGCCTTCAAAGTCATCAGGTTGGGATTTCAGACGCGCTTCCAGCCGCCCGACCATACTGCCGATCATTGCGCTGCGATCTTCGTCGGACATATCTTTGGCCGCGGCGACATCTTCCTGTGTCGGGCCCGTTTTTTGCGGGGCCGATGCAAGTTCTTTCACGCGGGCCAGGGCCTCCTCAGCCTTGGCGGTTTCACCCAGAACCCGATACGCGCCGGCCAGCCGCTGCCAGCCCTCGGCGTCATCGGGATTGTCCTTCAGCCGTGTGGCCAGGCGCTCGACCATGCTTCTGATCATCGCTGAGCGATCTTCGGCAGACATGTCCGCGGCCGCTGCGATATCGGCCTGATCCGGTCCCGGGGCGGTATTTGCCGTCGCCTCATCAGCTTCGCCCATCGGCGGCAGGGTTTTGGGCAGGACCGAGGCCAGATCGACATCGAGCTTTTTGGCGGTAGCCTCCAGCCGTTGCATCAGAGCCGAAAGCCACGGCGCATCCGCCGGTGTATCGCCAACGATCTTGAGCCACATATCGAAGGCTTCGCGATTTCGGCCCTTTTGAGACAGACCTTCGGCGGTATAGAAGCGGGCACCGACATGATCGGGTTTAATTTCCAGTGCCCTGTCGAAAGCCGCCTGAGCCGCCGGGATCACAGCACCATCTGCCCCCAGCGCCAGACTTTCACCCAAGGCCAGCAGAATTTGCGGATCGCCCGGATCAACTTCCGAGGCGCTGCGGAAGGCGTCGGCGGCATCGTCATACTTTTTTAACGCCACATAGGACTGCCCGAGCAACATCCAGCCCTCAATATTGTCCGGCTCCTTCTCCAGTCGTATCGTCAGACGCCTGATCGCCTCGGTCATGTTGCCGGGCTGTTGGGTGGTTACGGTGGGGTCAACAACAGGCCGGCTGGCGAAGGGCCGGTCGGGCAATTCGGGTGCGCCCAGCGTCAGATAGATGCCAAAAGCCCCGGCGGCGCAGGCGACAACCAGGGCTGCAACTTCGGGCCACGGTGCCGGTTTGTCCGGATCACTTTCTTCGGGTGCCGACGCCAGCGCCAACATGCGGCGTTCGATCTCCAGCCGCGCCCCGGTTTGTTCGTCGGCCGTCAGAACGCCGCGCTCGACATCGTTCCCGAGCTCAGCCAGTTGATGGCGATAGACTTCAAGCGAATAGGCGTCACGGCCAATGTCCCCGCGACGGCGGCGCACCATCGGCAAGGCAACAAACGCCAGCGCGGCCAGCGTCATCAAGGCGAAGACAAACCACAGCATCAGCTGGTGCCGTCTTTCGTGTCCACGTCGTCGAGCAGTTCGGCGAGGCGGCGACTTTCATCGGCGTTCAAGGGCGCGGGTGCCACGGGCGCCTCGACGGTGCGACGGCGAAATCTCAGGGCGATGCCGCCAACGGCCAGAATCAGGATTGCCAGCGGCCCGAGCCAGAGGATCAGCGTGGCTTGTTTGAACGGCGGCTCGAGCAGGACCCAGTCGCCATAGCGATCGACGATATAACCGACGGTCTGGTCATCGCTGTCGCCGGCGGCAATGCGCTGACGCACCAGAACGCGTAAATCCCGGGCCAGATCGGCATTGGAATCATCTATCGACTGGTTCTGGCAAACCAGACAACGCAATATCTTGAACAGCGCCTTGGCCCGGCTTTCCTCCGATAGATCCTCCAGCGGCACGTCGATGGTTGACTGCGCCAATGCAGAAGGAGTGCCCGGAGCGAGGCTGAGGAAACCGATAACGGCAAAGGCCATAGCAATGGCCTTCAAGGCACTGGCCCAGGTCATTGTTTCTGTTCCTGTAACTGGCGCACCAGCGGCAGGATACGGTCATCGAGGATATCGCGGGTCATAACGCCGACGTGCTTGTAGCGAATGCGGCCCTGGCGGTCGATGACGAAGGTCTCCGGCACGCCATAGACACCCCAGTCAATGCCGACGCGTCCGTTGCGGTCGGCGCCGGTCCGGGTGTAGGGGTCGCCGAAACGCTCGAGCCAATTCGCGGCGTTGTCAGGGTCATCCTTGTAATTAATCCCATGCAGCGGCACATTGCCCGCCGCCTGTACATCCATCCACAGTGGATGCTCAACCCGGCAGGGACCGCACCACGACGCAAAAACGTTGACCAGCGACACCTCGCCTGTGTTCAGGTCGGCGGTCGCGAGGCCCTTGTCACGCCCCTTGACGGCTGCGAGGTCAAAGGTCGGCACCGGCTTGTCGATCAGGGCGGAGGGGATGTCGCGCGGCTTGAGACCGAGGCCGACGTAGAGAGCCACCGCCAGGGCAAAGAAAATAACCAACGGGATCGCATAGCCAAGCCGCATGTCAGGCGCTCGCCTCGGCAAGTGTCTTTGTTGCCGCGCGCCGCGCCGGAGCGCCGACGCGATGACGTCGGTCGGAAAGCGAGATCAGGCCGCCGACCACCATGATAAAGGCCCCGAACCAGATCCAGTGCACCAGCGGTTTGACATAGAACCGGGTGGCGTAACCGCCCTTGCCGTCTGGCTCGCCAATCACGGCATAAAGGTCGCCGACGATGGTCGGGCGAATTGCGGCCTCGGTTGTTGTCATGGTCGATGTCGGATAGCTGCGGGTTTCAGGTGTCATGGTCGTCACGTGGTCGCCTTCAATACTGACATCAAAGATACCGCGCAGCGCCGAATAGTTGGGACCCTGGATCGTGCCGGCGTTTTTGAAGGTCAGATCGTATTTGCCGATGCTGATGGTCTCGCCCGGCCGCATGACACGGGCGTTTTCCACCGTCCACGATTGCACGCCGGTGATGCCCATGACGACAAGCCCAACACCGATGTGGGCCAATGCCATGCCGTGCGCCGCGCGGGGCAGGCCGCGCAGGCGTCGCCAGCTGGCGGCAGGATCAAGGGAAAAGAGTTTGATACGCCCGGCCCATTCGATCACCGATCCGGCAACAAGCCAGACGCCGACGGCCATGCCAAATACCGCCAGCACAGGTCCGTCGGTCGTTTGATACCACGTCACGAAGGCAACGGCGGCGGCAGCAAAAAAGCCGAACTTCATACGCCCGATAGCACCTGCCAGGTCACCACGTTTCCAGGCCATCATCGGGCCAATGGCAACGGCGACCAACAGCGGCACCATCAAGGGGACAAAGGTCGAATTGAAGAAGGGCGGGCCAACTGAAACCTTCTCGCCAGTCAGGGCATCGAGAAACAGCGGATAAAGCGTGCCGAGCAGAACTGTGGCGCAGGCCGTCGTCAGCAAAAGGTTATTGAACACCAACGCCCCTTCACGGCTGATCGGCGCGAACAGACCGCCGCCTTTGAGTGAGGGGCCACGCCAGGCAAACAGCGTCAACGATCCGCCGACGGTGAAGGCGAGGAAGGCCAGAATGAAGACGCCGCGTTCCGGGTCGGTGGCGAAGGCATGGACAGAGGTCAGCACGCCCGAGCGTACGATAAAGGTGCCGAGCAGGCTGAGCGAAAAGGTCAGGATGGCGAGCAGGATGGTCCACGCCTTCAGCGTGTCGCGCTTCTCGACAACGATGGCCGAATGCAGCAAAGCAGTACCGAGCAGCCACGGCATGAACGAGGCGTTCTCGACCGGGTCCCAGAACCACCAGCCGCCCCAGCCGAGTTCGTAATAGGCCCACCAGCTACCAAGCGCGATGCCGATGGTCAGGAAACACCAGGCAGCCAGCGTCCACGGCCGGACCCAGCGCGCCCAGGCCGGATCAACCCGGCCTTCAAGCAAGGCTGCGATGGCAAACGAAAAGGCCATCGAAAATCCGACATAGCCGAGATAGAGGAAAGGCGGATGCACTGCCAGGCCAAAATCCTGCAAAAGCGGATTGAGACCGTTGCCGTCAATCGGCGGGTTGGCCAGACGTTCAAATGGATTGGAGGTCAGCAAGACAAATAGCAGGAAACCGATACCAATCATGCCCTGTATCGACAGGACACGGGCGCGCAGGCGTGGCGGCAAGTTGTCGCCAAACAGGGCGACGGCAGCGCCGAAAAGCGACAGGATCATGATCCACAGCAACATCGAGCCTTCATGATTGCCCCAGACACCGGAGATTTTGTAAATCAGCGGCTTGGCTGAATGGGAATTGCGCGCCACCGTGGCCACGCTGAAATCGGAAACGATGAATGCGTAAGTCAGGGCGGCGAAGGAAATGGCAATGAACGTGAATTGCCCGAACGCTGCCGGTCGGGCGACGGCGATCCACGGAGCGATATTCCGGTGCGCGCCGATGATCGGCAGGGTCGACTGAACGATGGCCAGCACCAGCGCTAGCACCAGGGCAAAATGTCCGACTTCAGCGATCATGAAGTTTCAGTATCCTTACTCACTTTTTTCGTCGTCGCCCTTCCACTGCCCGGTGCGTTTGAGCGCTTCGGCGACTTCGGGTGGCATGTAGTTTTCGTCGTGCTTGGCGAGGACTTCGCTGGCCTGAAAAACACCGGCGTTATCAAGCTTGCCCTCGGCGACGACGCCCTGACCCTCGCGGAACAGGTCGGGCAGCATACCCTTAAATGTGACCTCAACGGAATTTGCGTGATCGGTTACACGAAAATGTGTGATCAATCCATCACTGCCCTTGCGCACGCTATCGTCCTCAACCAGGCCACCAAGACGGAAACGCCGGTCCGCCTCGAAAGACTTTTCAGCGATCTCGGTCGGGCTGTGGAAGAACACCAGATTGTCCTGAAAAGCGTTGAGCATCAGCGCGGTGGCCACGGCCAGCAGCGCCATGCCGGTCAGCACCATATAGAGGCGGCGGCGCTTGCGGGTCAGTCTAGCCATCATTCACCTCTTCACGCTGGTTGCGTCGGCTGCCGTGCTCGGCCTCAAGTTTTTCGAGGATGGCGCGTTCGGTCACCAAAGCGCGCCAACTCATCACAGCAAGAACAATCATGATAACGGCAGCAATGCCATAAGCGGGCCAGACAAAGACGGCGTAGCCGCCCATATCGAGAATTTCTGACAGGCTGGTCATCGGCTAGCTCTGCACCTGGGCCAGCCGAATGGCGCGCACCTTGCGGGCGATAATTTCGTGTTGGGTGCGCACAATCAACACGGCGACATAAAAGGCGGTGAAGCCGAGCGCCATCAACAGAAGCGGCGTCAGCATCGAGGGGTGGATGGCCGGGCCGCCCATCTTGACCACGCTGGCGGGCTGATGAAGTGTGTTCCACCAGTCGACCGAAAACTTGATGATCGGCACGTTGACGAAACCGACGAGGGACAAAATGGCGCAAGCCTTCGCGGCACGCTGGGGATCATCAAATGCCTGCCACAAGGCCATGTAGCCGATGTAGAGGAAGAAAAGCACCAGCACGGAAGTCAGCCGGGCATCCCAGACCCACCACGTGCCCCACATTGGCTGGCCCCATAACGACCCTGTGGCCAACGCGATAAAGGTGAAGGCCGCACCAATCGGCGCCGAGCTTTTGGCGATGAGATCGGCGACCGGGTGTTTCCAGATCAGGCCGGTGGCCGAGGAAATCGCCATGCCGGTATAGACGAACAACGCCATCCACGCGGCAGGCACATGAACGAACATGATGCGCACGCTTTCGCCCTGCTGGTAATCGGCGGGCGCGACGACAAGACCAAGGTACAAACCGACCCCGATCAACACGATGGCGAGGCCCATGGACCACGGCAGCAACGCGCTGGAAAGCCGCATGAAGCGGGCCGGATTGGCGAACTTGTGAAGGGTCAGCATAATGGCCCAGTTATCCCTGTTTCCGGGGCTTTGCGCAAGGTTTTGCATAACGTTTTACCATGCGGCCAATCGACACGTCTGCGTGAGGTGCGTCGGCGACGAAAACGCTCACCGCTTGCTCTACTCAAGGTTCAATCGCAGGGCAGCGGCGGCAGCCCACGGGCAGAGTGCGACGCTGCCCAGCAGCATGGCCCCCATCACCAGCAAATGGGGTCGCTCGGTCAAGCCTCCGACAGCGGCATCAATCGCACCGACACCGAAGATCAGGATCGGGATGTATAGCGGCAGCACCAGCAGTGACAGCAGCACGCCACCCCGCCGCACGCCAACGGTAAGAGCCGCACCAATGGCCCCGATCAGGCTGAGCGCCGGGGTGCCCAGCGCCATGGCGATCATCAGGGTGAGGTAACCGGCGGGTTCGAGATGCAACAGAACACCGAGCGCCGGGGCGACAATAATCAGGGGCAAGCCTGTGGTTAGCCAATGCGCAGTACACTTGGCCAGCACCGTTACTTCCAGCGGCAAGGAGCCAAGTGTCAGAAAGTCGAGGCTGCCGTCTTCGAAATCGGCCTGGAACAAACGATCAAGCGACAGCATCGAAGCCAGCAAGGCCGCGACCCAGAGCACGCCTGAACTCATGCGCTGCAGAATGTTGGCCTCCGGTCCGACGCCAAGTGGGAACAATGTCACCGTCAGGACAAAAAACATCACGACCATTGTGCTGGCACTGCCCTGGCGCAGGGCAAGGCGTACATCACGTTGCACGATGTGGGCAAAGCGGTTCATGCGGCCTGCGCCCCTTGCGCGGACATGAGCTGCAAGGTGTCAGCGCCTTCAAGCGCCAAATCGATGTGTGTCGCCACCATGACCATGCCGCCGGACTTGCGATGTTCGGCGATCAGGTCGACCAGCCGGGCGACCGAAGCATCATCGAGCGAGACCGATGGCTCATCCAGTAACCACAGCGGCTTTGGTGTCGCGGCGATGCGGGCGATGTTGAGACGGCGGCGCTGACCGGCCGAGAGATAACGCCCGGGCACATCGGCAATATGGCTGAGACCGACACGATCAAGAGCCGTGGCGCAATCAGCCTCGACCGTCTGGCTACCCTCAAAGGCACACCAGAACGCGAGGTTCTCCTGCACGGTAAAGGCCGCCTTCACCGCGTCGAGATGGCCGACGTAATGAATTTCATCGTGATAGTCGTCGCCCGCATCTTCATCGCCCTGCCACGACAGGGAGCCCTCAGCCGGTTTGAGCAATCCGGCGACGAGACGCAGCAGGGTCGATTTTCCGCTGCCGTTGGGGCCGCGCAAGATCAGTGCATCGCCCGAGCCAATGGAGAACGACAGATTTTGAAATACCACCCGCTCGCCACGAATACAGCTCAGGTCTTGTCCGGAGAAGATCAATTTAAATCTGCCTCGATCGGAGCTTTGGAAACTTCAGCTATTCATAGGTCCTGATGTCATCGATCACCTTGCCATCGTTGGGCAGGCTGCCGACATCGACAAATTCGACTTCACCCTTGAGCTTGCAAACGGACTGAATTGACTCAGCGATGGCCGCAGCGAGATCGTCACCGCCACCGGCGACTTCGCATTTCAGGGTCATAACGTCGCGCCCGTCAGTACTGTCAACCACGAGGCGGCCTTTGCTGATCTCGGCATGACGGGCCACCGTCTGGTTGACTTGTGCCGGATGCACGAACATGCCCTTGACCTTGGTCGTCTGATCGGCCCGGCCCATCCAGCCCTTGATGCGCTGATTTGTTCGACCGCAGGGGCTCTGCCCGGCCAGGATGGCGGAAAGATCGCCGGTGGCAAACCGGATCAGCGGATAGGTCGGGGCAAGTACGGTGACAACGACTTCGCCGACTTCTCCATCGGCCACAGGGTCACCGCTTCCCGGTCGGACAATCTCAACGATAACGTTTTCATCGATGATCATGCCTTCTTTGGCATTGCTTTCGTAGGCGATCAGGCCGAGGTCTGCGGTGCCGTAGCCTTGCAGGACATTGACGCCATGATCATTGATTTCGCTGCGCAGGCTGAGCGGCAAGGCCTCACCACCGACGGCGGCTGAACGATACGCATGTTTGACGCCGGCTTCGGCCGATTTTTCCAGCAGGATTTTCAGGAACGACGGTGTGCCGGCGTAGGCAGCAGGCTGCAGGTGTGCGATGGCGGCGATCTGCTGTTCGGTATTGCCGACGCCGCCTGGAAAAACCGGGCACCCCAGCGCGTGGGCACCACCCTCCATCATCCGGCCAGCCGGAGTCAGGTGATAGGAAAAGGTGTTGTGGACGATATCGCCGGGGCGAATACCGGCGGCCCAGAAACTGCGGCCCATGCGCCAGAAATCGCCATGTCCGCCGGGCTCATAAATCGGGCCGGGGCTTTGATAAATGTAAGCCGCCTCACCTACCGGAACGCCATTCATGCCGCCGAAGGGCGGCGATTTGGCCTGATGCTCGACGAGGTCGGACTTGCGCGTAACAGGCAGGGTGGCCAGGGCTTCACGGCTGTTGGTCGCGGCGGCATCAATGTCAGCCAGGGCTTCGCCAAAATAGCCGGAGTTGGCTTTGGCGAGGGAGATCTGATCGACAAGCGCTGCCATCAAGTCACGTTCGCGCGCCTCGGGATCACGTGTCTCGAGTTCGTCGTAAAATTCGTTTTCAGACATGAGTACTCTTGCGCAATTGGCCCGGCAGCGGGCGGATAAGTCCTAGGCCAGCCAACGTTTGCGGCGGCGATAATTCTTGACGTCGCGGAAGCTTTTGCGCTCACCGGAGGAGACGCCGAGGTAAAATTCCTTCACGTCTTCATTCGAGGCGAGCTTTTCGGCGTCGCCATCCATCACGATGCGACCATTTTCCAGAATGTAGCCGTAGTTGGCATAACGCAGCGCAACCGCAGCATTCTGTTCAGCGAGCAGGAAGCTCACGCCTTCGTCCTTGTTCAGGCGATTGACGATTTCAAAAATTTCCTCGACCAGCTGCGGGGCCAGACCCATCGACGGCTCATCAAGCAGGATCAAAGTGGGGCGCGCCATCAGGGCGCGGCCAACGGCAAGCATCTGTTGTTCGCCGCCGGAGATATATCCGGCAAGAGATAATTTGCGATCAACCAGACGCGGGAAATAGCTGTAGACCATTTCGAGATCTTTTTGCACGGCATCGCGACCATCTTTACGGGTGTACGATCCGGTCAACAGGTTTTCTTCGACGGTCAAATGTTCGAAACAATGGCGGCCTTCCATGACCTGGATGACGCCCTTGCTGACAAGATGGTTAGGCGTCAGCGCATCAACGCGCTCGCCCTTGTAGAGAATTTCGCCCTTGGTGACATCGCCGCGTTCGGCGCTCAAAAGGTTCGAAATGGCTTTCAGGGTCGTTGATTTGCCGGCACCGTTGGCCCCGAGAAGGGCAACGATGCCCCCCTCGGGAACCTCAAGAGAGACCCCCTTCAGCACCAATATGACGTGATCATAAACCACCTCAATATTTTGCACGGTGAGAAGCAAGTTTCCGTTATCGCTCATATTTTTGTCCGATCTCGAGGTATTCCAACAGAACTGGTAAGCGTCTTGACTAAAAGATCAGCACTTGCGCGGTGTGATCTTGTTTTCCTTGGCATAGGCTGCGGCAGCAGCTTCGACCAGCGGACGAATGATGTCCTGCATGGTGTCGACCCAACCGGAAACAACGTTCCATTTGGTGCCGTCCCACTGCTGGAACATAACCTTGCCGTTGCCTTCGTGGTTGGCGCAGGAAACCTGAACCGGACCCATGAAACCGGACACACCGAGTTCCTTGAGACGTGATTCAGTCAGATTAAAGTTTTCCATGCCCCAGCGAACTTGCTCGCCACTCATGGCCTTGTTGCCGTATTTGGCCATGGCAATACGAACGGATTCGGTGTTGTAAATCGCATTCATCATGCCGCGATTGTACAGAACTTCACCAATCTGTTTGGCTTTGGCCGCTGCAGCATCGCCACCGTAAACATGCTTGATAATTTCAGCATGCAATTTGGTGCCGGCACCCGGCTGGTTGAACGTCGCTGATTTGTAGCCGATGGCAGATTTACCAGCGGGCTTGGCATCAGCTTCTGCACCTGACCACCAGTTGCCGATGAAGTGATCCATCGGGAACTTGATCGCAGCTGCTTCTTTAATGGCAACCTGGTTCATCACACCCCAACCCGTCATGAAGACGTAATCAGGCTTGTAACGGCGAACCTGCAACCACGCGGCTTTTTGTTCCTGACCCGGATGATCAACAGCCAGCATCTTGATGTCGTAGCCGTATTTCTTGGCCAGGATATTGAACGTCGGGATCGGCTCTTTACCGTAAGCGGAGTTATGGTAAACGAAGGCAATTTTCTTGCCCTTCAATTTATCCATGCCGCCTTCCAGACCGCCAACATAATTGATGAAGGCAGCAGCCTGTGACCAATAGGACGTCGGGAAAGTGAAGCCCCATTTAAAGACACGGCCATCGCCCGCGGCGGTACGGCCATAACCCATGGAATGAATCGGAACCTTGTCCACCGGCGCCTTGGTCAGCAGCTGATAGGTAATACCCGTTGAATAGGGGTTAATCAGACTGGCACCAGCGGAGCCCTTGTTTTTCATTTTCTCGTAGCACTCGACACCGATCTTGGTGTTGTACTTGGTTTCGCATTCCTCGAACGAGATTTTGACACCATTGATGCCGCCGTCCCGAATGTTCAGAAGCTTGAAATAATCAGTCAAACCATTGGCCGTCGGAATGCCGCCGACGGCATACGGGCCGGTGCGATAGACGAGCAATGGAAAGAACTGATCGGCGACTGCCGATGTCGCGATGATCGGTGCGGCCAATACGGCGGCGCCGACTGCGCTGAGAATTGTTTTCTTCAAGTTCATGACTTGTCTCCTCCCTGTTGTTATGCAGGTTGCCCTGCTTATTGAAACCCTAGCATCGTGCGGAACGGCAGGCCAGATAAAGCGATATGGCCGATTGTTCACATATTTGGGCTCCGTTATGGCCAGCCCCTAATAGGGGAACGGCCACAATCTCAGTTTTTCCTTGGTGATTTGCCACAATCGGGCGAAGCCCAGTGGCTCAACGATCAGGAAAAATATAATCAAACTACCAAAAATCATCACTTCAAAATGTTTTTGAAGATCGATTGCCATTTCCAGTCCAAACGCCTGAGGCAAATTGGTTAGCAGGATCGGCACGGACGTGATGAAGGCGGCCCCGAGGAAAGATCCCAGAATGCTACCCAGACCACCGATAATGACCATGAACAGAACCTGGAACGATTCGTTGATCGAAAAGGCTTCGGTTTCGACACTGCCAAGCCAGGTAAAGACCATCAACGCGCCGGCGACACCGCAATAAAATGACGAAATAGCGAAAGCTGACAGTTTGGTCTGCATCGGGCGAATGCCGATAATTTCGGCGGCGATATCCATGTCTCGAATGGCCATCCATGAACGCCCGATATGGCCACGCACCAGGTTCTTGGCCACAAGTGCCATGACCACAACGATACTGAGCGTGAGGATGTATCGAACCTCCGCCGTGGCTTCCGGCCCGGTGATCATGTAGCCGAACATTTCGCGCGGCGGAGCGGTAATGGTGCCGGATGAATTGTAGTTATAGAACCAGGCAACCTTGTTGAATAACCACTGCAGAAAGAACTGGGCGGCCAGGGTTGCCACGGCTAGATAGAAGCCCTTGATGCGCAGGCTGGGCACACCAAACATTATGCCGACAAACGCCGCGCATAGTCCCGAAAGGGCGAACACGACGATCATGTTCATCTCGGGGAAGGCGATGGCGAACTTGTAGGCCGAATAACCGCCCACCGCCATGAAACCACCGGTGCCCAGCGAGAGCTGGCCGCAATAGCCCAGCAACAGATTGAGCCCGATGGTCGCGAGGGCGAAAATCAGGAACGGGATCATCACCGCTTGCAGCATGTATTCGTCGAAGACAGTCGGAATAACAACGAAGGCAACAAGCAAGGCGACGGCCATGAACCAGCGGTCCTGGGCGATCGGGAAAATCGCCTGGTCACTGGCGTAATTGGATTTGAATTGACCTGCTTCACGGTAAAGCATCGGCTCTATACCCTCTCAATAATTTTTTCGCCGAACAGCCCCTGGGGCCGGAACAGCAGGAAGACCAGGGCGAGCATGAACGCGAACCAGTTTTCAATGGCACCGCCCACCAGTGGACCCCAATAAATTTCAGCAATTTTTTCACCAACACCGATGATCAGGCCACCAACGATGGCGCCGGGGATGGAGGTGAAGCCACCGAGGATCAACACCGGCAAGGCCTTGAGGGCGATCAGCGACAGACTGAACTGCACGCCACTTTTACTGCCCCACATAATGCCGGCAACGAGGCCGACAAAACCGGCGACCGACCAGACGACGATCCAGATAGTTTTGAGCGGAATACCAACCGACAACGCGGCTTGATGATCATCGGCCACAGCGCGCAAGGCCCGGCCAATGGCCGTCTTTTGGAAGAAGATTGCCAGTGTCGCTACCATGACAGCACCAATGATCGCTGCGTAGACATCAAATTCGTTCAACAGCATGCCGGCAAAATCAAATGACTCAGCCGGGATGCCGACATCGAGCGGGTGAATGTCCGATCCCCACACAGTCTCGCCAAATCCTTCGAGGAAAAATGTGATGCCGATAGTCGCCATGAAAAGAATGATGTCGGGCTGATTGACCAGGGGCCTCAGAACCAGGCGCTCGATCAACACGGCGAGAATGGTCATGACACCGGCGGTAATGATCAGTGCCACCCAGACCGGCACACCGCGTTCCATCAGACCAACCAGGGTCAGGGCGGCAAAAAGAACCATGGCACCCTGGGCAAAGTTGAACACGCCCGAGGCCTTGAAAATCAGCACGAACCCCAACGCCACCAGCGAATACATTACCCCGGTGAGCAGCCCGGTGACGACGACTTCCATGAAAAACACGGGATCGCTGAACATGTCCAGGAAGGGATCAACAAAAATAGTCAGTAACACATCCATAGGGTCTCAAACTCCTGAGCTGCCGCCGGTCCGTCAAATCGATCCGGGGGCAGTTGTTTTCCTCGTAAATTTAATCGTGCGCGACGCCCAGATAGGCATCGATAACGTTTTGATCGGCGCGTACCACATCGGGCGTGCCGTCGGCAATTTTTTCGCCGTGATCGAGAACGACGACGTGATCGGAAATATCCATGACAACGCCCATGTCGTGTTCGATCAGCGCAATGGTGGTGCCAAACTCGTCATTCACATCGAGAATAAAGCGACACATGTCTTCTTTTTCCTCGACGTTCATGCCGGCCATAGGCTCATCCAGCAACAAAAGGTCCGGTTCAGCGGCAAGGGCCCGACCGAGCTCGACACGCTTTTGCAGCCCATAAGGCAAGCGGCCGACCGGAATTTTGCGAATGGCCTCAATTTCGAGAAAATCGATAATGCCTTCGACAAAATGACGGTGTTCAAGTTCTTCCTTGCGGGCCGGACCGATATGCAAGGCCTGCATCAGGAAATTTGATTTCATGCGAAGGTTTCGGCCGGTCATGATGTTATCCAGCGTCGACATGCCGCGGAACAGCGCGACGTTCTGGAAAGTCCGGGCAATGCCACCGGCTGCCGCGAGATGCGGCTTCATCTGGCTGCGCACTTCACCTTTGAAGGTAATGGTGCCTTGCTGCGGGTGGTAAAAGCCGTTGACGACGTTGAGCATCGAGGTTTTGCCGGCACCATTGGGACCGATAATCGCGCAAATCTCGTGCTCGCGAATTTCAAGACTGACACCGGTGATCGCCTTGACGCCACCAAATGACAGACTGATGTCGTCGATCTTCAGCAAGGTGTCGCCGATGCGCCGGGTGTCCAGGGTCGTGGTTTCTGCGGTGGCCGTATCTGTCATTGAAAAATCACTATTCCGTTGCGTAAAATATTTTCGATCAACCGGCTTTTTGCATGGCAGCGTAGGTCTCGACATCACGGATCTTAAGATCGGCCTTGATGACGCCTTCCTTGCCGTTTTCGAAGGTCACCTTGGCCTCGACCGAAATGAGCTCCTGATCGGAATAAAGCGCCGCGATCAAATTGTCGTAGCGTTCAAATACCGTGCTGCGGCGTACCTTGCCGGTGCGGGTCAGTTCGCCGTCATCGGCATCGAGCAACTTGTGCAGGATCATGAAGCGTTTGATCTGGGCACCGACGAGGTTGGGATCTTCCGCCAGCGAGCGGTTGGTCGCCTCGATGTGGCCTTTGACAATGTCATAGACTTCGTCGCGGTTGGCCAGATCGACGTAAGAGCCGTAGTTGATGTTGTTGCGTTCGGCCCAGTTACCGACGGACTCAAGATCAATGTTGATGAAGGCCGTGGTAAAATCCTTGCCATCGCCAAAACAGACGGCTTCACGAATATCGGGATAGAACTTCAGTTTGTTCTCGAGGAACTTCGGCGCAAACATGGTGCCGTCGTTCAGTTTGCCGACATCCTTGGCCCGGTCGATAATACGAATATGGCCGCGCTCGTCCACGTAACCGGCATCGCCAGTGTGGACCCAGCCGTCTTCGGTCTTGGTTTCACGCGTCGCTTCGTCATTCTTGTAGTAGCCGACAAAAACGCCGGGGCTACGATAGAGCAACTCACCGGTTTCCTCGTCAAAACGAATTTCAGTTTCCGGTGCCGCAACGCCGACACTATCGGACCAGACTTCGTCGTCCGGCTGCAGCGTGACATAAACGCTGGCTTCGGTCTGGCCAAAAAGAATTTTCAGATTGACGCCGATCGAGCGGAAAAATTCAAAAATTTCCGGGCCGATTGCTTCACCACCGGTATAGGCAATACGGATGTTCGAAAAGCCCAGCGAGTCGCACAGAGGTCCATAAACAAGAAATTTCCCCATGCCATACTGAAGGCGCTCCATCATCGTCACCGGTTTGCCTTCAAGCAAGCGGACGCCGACGTTTTTGGCAACGTCGAGGAAATAGTGGAAAACCTTGCGTTTGAGCCAGCTGGCGTCCTCCATGCGCACCATCACCTGGGTGATGATGCCTTCGAAGACGCGCGGCGGGGCGAAAAATGACGTCGGGCCCAGCTCCCTGAGATCGATCATCACCGTTTCCGAGCTTTCCGGGCAATTTACGGTGTAGCCGCTGACGATTGCCTGGCCATATGAAATCATGTGATCACCGACCCATGCCATCGGCAAGTAAGCGATAACTTCGTCTTTGTCGGTAAAGCGTTCGCGGGCATTGGCATTGCGGGCCGTGATGACAACGTTGTCGTACGACAGCATGACACCTTTTGGGCGACCGGTGGTGCCCGAGGTATAAAGCATGACGGCGACGTCGTCGCCCTTGCCCTTGCCGACTTCGTCGGTGAAAAAGTCCTTGTTGTCGGCGTGGAATTTACGACCACGCTCCTGCATTTCGGTCAGGCTGTAAACGCCGGGTTGTTTGTAGTGGCGCATGCCTCGCGGGTCTTTGTAGATGACACCTTCAAGCTTCGGGCAGCGATCCCGGATCGACAGCACTTTATCGGTCTGTTCCTGGTCTTCGACGATGGCGAAGCGAACTTCGGAATGCTCCATGACGTACTGCATCTCTTCCGCCACAGAATCCTGGTAGAACGGGACGGGCACGCCGCCCAGCGACTGGATGGCCGACATCGACATATAAAGTTCGGGCCTGTTGTCGCCGATGATCGCAACCTTGTCGCCGCGTACAAATCCGTGACTGGCGAGCCCGCAAGCCAGCGCGCGCGCCTGATCGGCCAGTTTGGACCAGCTCCAGGTCAGCCAGATGCCGAGATCTTTTTCGCGCATCGCTGCACCGTCGGGGCGTTTCGCCGCGTGGTCGAGCAATATTTTTGGCAGCGTGTCCAGGCGCGCCATCGAATCTTTCCCATCGGTCATATGCCGGCTCTCAGTTCAATTTCGGTGAAAAAAATGGTTTTGATGCAGTCATGGCGTCTGCTGACGCGGCAATCATGGAGATTGCTGCCGTCGGCTCGAGCGAACCCGTCAGTCAAACTTGATACTCGCGGACTTTTGGCCACGCTTTTCTGCAAACTCCCTGAACGACCGTTTCCCGGTTCTTGTTCTGGTGAACCAAAACAAACCTGCCAACGCAAGCACGCCGTCAGGTTCGAAGACCGACACAATAGCAATATTGATTAACAGTGCAACACAGTTGAATCTGATTGGTATTCAGTCGCGGCGCGAAAGACTGACCTGTTAATCAGTTGGCGCAGCAATTCCGCTACGTCCAGCGCCTTCGGCAAAGCGTTTGGCCCCGCCAACGGCTTCTGTTGCCAGTGCTTTTTGACCCAGTTCAAATTCTCGTGCCATGGCTGCCTCAAGCGGTAATCCCTGTTGTTCAAAGACGGATTGGCGGTCTGAACGCAGGCAGTTTTGCGGCAGTCCACTCAGTTGATGAGCCAGCGCCTCGGCTTGTGCCCGGGCCTGACCTTTAGGCACAAGGCGATTGATCAGCCCCATGGCGAGCGCTTCGGTCGCCTCGACCCCGCGTCCCGTCAATACAAGGTCGAGCGCCCGGCTCATGCCGATGATACGCGGCAGGCGTACTGTGCCGCCGTCGATCAGCGGCACGCCCCAGCGTCGGCAATAGACCCCGAGCACCGCATCTTCTTCCGCCACGCGCAGATCGCACCACAAGGCGACTTCGAGGCCACCGGCCACGGCATGACCTGAAATCGCACCGATTACCGGCTTGGATAACGCAAGGCGCGACACACCCATCGGTGCATCGCCGTCAGGTTCAAGCCGGCTGATCCGCTCGGATCCCGGTCCCTCGGAGATCGCTTTCAGGTCGGCCCCGGCGCAAAACGCGCCATGATCGCCCCACAGCACACCGACCCGGGCCTCGTCATCAGCGTCAAAATCACGGAAAGCCCGGGCCAGCGCTTCGGCGGTCGGGCGATCAACGGCGTTGCGAACTTCCGGGCGGCTGAGAATAACGGTCGTCACGGGGCCGTCTTTTTCGATTCTGACACTCATGATGGGATCCTTCGCGACAAAAAGAATTATTAAAGCGCACTGCACCGAATTGGTCACGGGACTTGCGAACCGCGAGGGTTGGTTCTAAAACCCCTGCATTGTATTCCACATCATAGATGCCGGGCCGGCGCCATCGCGCCGGGGCCCGAATAAGGAGTTCCCACTTTGACCACATTTGGCCAGGATACCCTGAAAACCCGCCGCACCCTCGATGTCGCCGGCAAGTCCTATGACTATTACAGTCTGGAAGCCGCGCGCGACGAACTCGGTGACATTTCCCGTCTGCCGTATTCGCTGAAGGTCCTGCTGGAGAACCTGCTGCGTTACGAAGACGGACGCACCGTGACGACCGATGATATTCGCGCCGTCGGCGGCTGGCTCAAGGATCGCAAGGCCGACCGCGAAATCGCCTATCGTCCGGCCCGGGTATTGATGCAGGATTTCACCGGCGTGCCAGCTGTGGTTGATCTGGCTGCCATGCGCGACGCCATGACGGACCTTGGCGGGGATACCTCCAAAATTAACCCGCTGTCGCCGGTTGATCTGGTGATCGATCACTCGGTCATGGTCGACAAGTACGGCACAGGTACTTCGTTCCAGGACAATGTCGCTGCCGAAATGGACCGCAACGGCGAGCGCTATGCCTTCCTGCGCTGGGGCCAGGAAGCCTTTGATAACTTCCGTGTCGTGCCGCCGGGAACCGGTATCTGCCATCAGGTCAATCTCGAATACCTGGCGCAAGTCGTCTGGACCGGTGGCGAGGACGATAACGTTGCTTACCCGGATACCCTCGTCGGCACCGATAGCCACACCACCATGGTCAATGGCCTCGCCGTTCTCGGCTGGGGCGTGGGCGGCATTGAGGCCGAGGCCGCCATGCTTGGCCAGCCGATTTCGATGCTGGTGCCGGAAGTTGTCGGCTTCAAGTTGACCGGCAACCTGTCGGAAGGCATCACCGCGACCGATCTGGTTTTGCGGGTGGTTGAAATGCTGCGGGCCAAGGGCGTTGTTGGCAAGTTTGTTGAATTCTACGGTCCGGCACTTAATGAATTATCGCTGGCGGATCGCGCCGTTATTGCCAACATGGCGCCGGAATATGGCGCAACTTGCGGTTTTTTTCCAATTGATGCCGAAACCATTGCTTATCTTAATATGTCGGGACGCGACGAAGATCGCATTGCTCTCGTTGAGGCTTATGCCAAGGCGCAGGGTATGTGGCGCGATGCCGACACGCCAGACCCCGTCTTCACCGACACGCTGGAACTTGATATCTCCACCGTGGTGCCGTCGATTTCAGGCCCGAAACGGCCGCAGGATCGCATTGCGCTGGCTGATGCCGCTCCGGCCTTTGAGACGGCGCTCGGCGACACCTTCAACAAGGGTGATGCCGCCGATCAGACACAAGACGTCAGTGGCGAAGATTATGCTCTGAGAAACGGTGACGTGGTGATTGCCGCGATCACAAGTTGCACCAATACCTCAAACCCCGGCGTCATGCTGGCTGCCGGTCTGGTGGCCAAAAAAGCCGTCGAAAAAGGCATGCAGGTCAAGCCGTGGGTCAAGACGTCCCTGGCCCCGGGATCTCAGGTCGTGACCGATTATCTCGTTGAAGCCGGATTGCAGGACTCGCTTGATGAACTTGGCTTCAATCTCGTTGGCTATGGCTGCACGACCTGTATCGGCAACTCCGGTCCGCTGGACGCACCGATCTCCGAAGCTATTCATGCCGGTGATTTGGTCGCTTGCGCGGTGTTGTCGGGCAACCGCAATTTCGAAGGTCGTATCAGCCCGGATATCAAGGCCAACTATCTCGCCTCACCGCCGCTGGTTGTGGCCTACGCGCTGGCCGGTTCAATGCGCAACGACGTGCTCAAGGGTCCGCTCGGCAAGGACCGTGACGGCAACCCGGTATACCTGAAAGACCTGTGGCCGACGACGGCAGAAGTTCAGGAGGCCATCCGCGGCAGCGTGACCCGTGAAAGCTTCCGTTCACGCTACGCCGATGTATTTGCCGGCACCGAAGAGTGGCAAGCCATCGCCGCCGAAGCGAGCCAGACCTACGAATGGGATATGAGTTCAACCTACGTGCAGAAACCGCCGTATTTTGACGGCATGGGCATGGAAGCCGGCACGTTCTCCGATATCACAGCAGCGCGCGATCTGGCCTTGCTCGGCGATTCGATTACCACCGATCACATTTCGCCAGCCGGTTCAATCGTTGAGGACAGCCCGGCGGGTGCCTACCTCGTTGGCCACCAGGTGCCGGCGCGGGAGTTCAACTCGTTTGGCTCACGTCGCGGCAATCACGAGGTGATGATGCGCGGCACCTTCGCCAACATCCGCCTGCGCAATGAAATGGCACCGGGCACGGAAGGCGGCATTACCCGTCATCAGCCCTCGGGCGAGCAGATGCCAATCTTTGACGCGGCCATGAAGTACGCCGACGAAGGTGTTTCTCTGGTCGTCGTCGGCGGCAAGGAATACGGCACCGGATCATCACGTGACTGGGCCGCCAAGGGTACGGTGTTACTCGGCGTCAAGGCCGTCATCGTTGAAAGCTTCGAGCGCATTCACCGATCCAATCTCGTCGGTATGGGTGTGCTGCCCCTGCAGTTCAAGGATGGCGTGACACGTGCGTCGCTCAAACTGGATGGTTCGGAAACGTATGACATCACCGGTATCGCAGACGGCATCACGCCGCGTATGGATGTAGCCTGCACGATCAACCGGGCGGATGGCTCGTCGGAAAGCATCACCCTGATGTGCCGCATCGATACCGAAGACGAGGTCGAATACTACCGCCACGGCGGTATCCTTCAGTACGTCCTGCGCAACCTTGCGGCCTGATTTCAGGTCTGACGCAAATAAAACGCCCCGTGGAAATTACTCCACGGGGCGTTTTTTTGTTCTTGTATAGTTAGACGGCGCAGCCGGTCTAGAATTCAACTGCGAGTACGACCGTAGCGGTATGAGCGTCGTTGCCCGTGCCGCCATCGCTCGTGCTGTAATCCTTGTCGCGCAGATACTCGAACGTCAGGGCTGCACTCTCGGCAACGCCCAGCGAAACTGTACCGCCGAGACGCGTTTCCGGTAAACTGAGCGCCAGTGCCTGCTCGGTACCCTGCACTGTGGCAGCAATCGTCAGATCCTTGTCATTGATCGAAGTGGCAAAGGCCGCTTCGAGGTTCCAGGCGCTGGGCTTGGCACCGGTACCATTGAAGGCAAGTTCGCCGGTCTGGAAGGATTTTGTCGCCGTCAGGTAGCCGCCCCGCAATGTGATGTTGCGGTAGGTCGCTGCCGCGTGGCCTTCAATGCCACTGATATAGCCGTTCAGCGTTGTGGCGTTGTTGCCGAGGCCGGTGGTCAGCGGGTCTGAATCCGCGATGTTGCGCAGATAACTGGCGCCGGCGCTATAGGCGCTGTGATCGCCTTCGGTGGCGAAGTTGAAGGCGACACCCCACTGGTCGATCTTGTCATCGGTGCCGGTCTTCTGGCTGTCCCCGTTGTAAACAAAGCCCTCGACCGTAAAGTCGCTCCATGCCGCGCCAAGCAGAGCGGCAGATTCCTTGGTCTCGCCGAGTTTCTTGGTCAAAGGGCTGGTATTCATGTCCGAATCAAAACCGCCAAAGGGCAGGGCCCATCTACCGACTTGCAGATAAACCGGATTTTTTTCAGTGTTGCCCAGTGTCGCGAAGGCTTCGTCGAGCACGATATTCTCGTTGCCATCGTCTTCGTAGAGCAAAACGACATGGGCCGAGACATAATCCGTCGGTGCAGCATCTAGCGCCAGTTCGACCTTGGCCAGTGCCAGATCGCTGCTGTCGACATCGGCAAAGGTCGAGCCATGTGTGCCTTCCATTTCGATGACACCACCCACCGAAAACGATTTGGGCAACGTCACCGTGCCGCCGCCCTGACTGGCGACACCCTGGCTTGCAGTTTGCGCCACGGCTTTGGCTTCGGCGGTTTCCGCCACTGCTTTTTCAAGAGCTGCCTTGAGGGCGTCGAGTTGTTTTTGCTGCGCCTGGATCATGGCCAACAATTGTTTCGCTGTCAGCGAGTCGTCCGCCGCCTTTGCCTGAAGCGGGATGGCGATCAGGATAAGGCTGGTCAGAACAATGGCGAGCATCGGAATTTTGAAAATATCAGTCATCGTATATTTCCCTGTCGTAATTAATTGTCGAACCGAAACGAGATTCAAATGATCCCCTAAACCATAGGGACAGAATAATAGAGCCGTCCAGTTACCTGGTTGACCTTGATCAAAACTTGTTGGGGATGGTGCCGCCAAAATATATTGAGCGATACCAAATGTTTGTATCGCCGAATGGCTAATTCAGGCGGCCGAGGCGGTCGGCGGAATGTAGGAAACGCGTGCCAGGTCGGACTTCAGCACCTCCGGGTCGTAGTATTTGAGCAGGATTGCGCCATCCAGCAAGTCCGGATTGGCCGCGAGAAAAGACTTCCAGTCGCCCGCGTCCTGATTGGCCAGGCGCTGGTTGATGAGGTCTAGAAAAGCCACTGTAATGGTTTCATGGTATTTGCCTTCCGCGCCGACGGCGATGGTGAAGCGCACGAGGGTCTCGCGCATGCGCTCAACCGCGCCCTCGAAGCCATACCGCCGGACATAGAGAAATCCAGTACGGATGTGGGACCGGTGGTTATAGCTGCCTGCAGGCAAATCGGCGGCTTCCAGCAGGGCGAGGAAGTCGTCATTGTCCAGATCATCCAGGTTCATGGTGATCAGTCCTCCTTTTCGTAAAGTGCGTGGCTGTTCTCAGCACCGAGGTCGAGGCCGTAAATTCGTTTCAGGTCGGCAATGTGGGCCAGCGTTTCCGGGCCAAACGGCTGTTTGCCGTCGAAGGCGTGCAGCGTGACGCCCTCGATCAAGTCACCCAGTGTAATGTCCTTGTATTCGGCGACGGCCTTCAGCACCTTGACCAGGCGTTTTTCCAGTCGCACGCCAGTCTGGACGCGCTCGATTGATTTGCTTTCCGGCATAATATGCTCCTCAGCAGTATATGTTATATATGTACCTAGGTAACAAACATGTCAAGTCCGAAGATGTTACGGGAACGACGCGGCCCCGTATCTCAGCGTGACCGGGGTTTGGACTTGAAGATTGCTTTCAGGCGGATGGCCCACGCCTCGGCCTTGATCGAGACCAGTACGACCAGGGCGAACAGCGGCGGGAAAACAAACCAGCTCCACGTCTCGTCGTCGCCGGTACTCAGCGGAGCCGACTGTCGAAAGTCGCCCTGTTGCCCCATGACGATGGCAAAAGCCAGAAATCCGAAGACAAATACGGCAAGTGCTGCTGCCATCAGGTAGCGCAGCCACATCGGCTTGTTGGGGCCAAAATCGTTTTCCCAGCGCACATTGGGGCGGTCGAATTCATCGACTTCGTCGACCACAGCATATTCCTGATCAGGCGTGTTAGCGTCTTTTGACATGCCCGTGTTCTTAATCGAAATGAGGCTTCACTCCAACGTGATTCGTGTTTGATCCGGTGGTGGCGTAAGTCTTTCCTGCTCCGGGGGGAGATCATTAATTAACGAAATGAGGCATCTCATGTCACGTTGGTTGGCCGGTATCGTGTCGGTTTTGGCGGTTTGTCTGCCGCTGATGTCAGCAACGGCAGGCGAGAACCAGTCACGTCCGACGGTGCTGGAACTTTTCACCAGCCAGGGCTGTTCTTCCTGCCCGGCGGCGGATCGCCTGTTCGGCGAATACGCCAGACGCGACGATATAATCGCCCTCAGTTTCCATGTCGATTACTGGGATTACATCGGCTGGAAAGATACCTTCGCGACCAAAATCACCACCGAGCGCCAACGCGCCTACGGTCGCTCGCTCAGCCAGCGCCATCTCTATACGCCTGAAATTGTTATCGATGGGCGCAAGCACACCGTTGGCTCGAATGGAGCCGATATAGAACAAACCATCGGCGGCGTTCGCAAGGTGCCGCGTCCGATCGTCACCGTCGGGCTCAAGGTGGACGACGGCGTTCTGGTGACCATGTTGTCCTCTAAAAAACATCATGCGGCCGAAATCTGGTTGTTTGAAATTGACCGCAAAAACGATGTCAGCATCAGCCGGGGCGAAAATTCCGGTCAGGTCCTGTCCTATCACCACGTCGTCCGCGGCATCCGGAACCTCGGCAAATGGGAGGGCGGCGAGCAGAGTTTTTCAAGCGACCTCAAATCGGCGCGCGAGGCCGGACGTGACGGCGTTGTCGTTGTCGTTCAGGAATATGGCCAGGGTGCGGTATTGGGCGCAGCCCAGGTCTGGCTCGGGGGCGAAGGCTCGTAGTCTTCAAGATCGCGCCAGGTTGACAATTGATCGCGGGCCAGCACAATTCGCCGCAACAGATCAACTGACGGACTCCGATGATGAACCTCGACGATGCGATTGCCAGCCGCCGTTCCGTGCGTGCTTTTTTGCCCAAACCTGTAGGCCGTGAAACCGTGAGCACAATTCTTGAGACGGCGTCCCGTGCGCCGTCAGGCACCAATATCCAGCCATGGAAAGTCCACGTGCTGGCTGGCGATGCGAGGGATGACCTCACAAAAGCCATCATGACGGCGCGGAAAGCGGAAGGTGTCACCGGCACCAAACCCAAACCCGACCCGAAGAAACCAGATGCCGAACCGCCCCGGCGCTGGGCCGAGCCCTATCTCTCACGCCGCCGCAAGGTCGGCTGGGATCTATACGGCTTGCTGGAAATCGAGAAAGGTGACAAGCCGGCAATGTGGCGTCAGCACGGCCGCAACTATGAATTTTTCGATGCGCCGGTCGGCTTGATGTTTGTCATCGACAGCGACCTCGAAAAACCGGCCTGGCTCGATCTCGGTATGTTTATGCAAAACGTCATGCTGGCGGCTCGCGACGAAGGCCTCGATACCTGCCCGCAAGGCGCATGGCTGCACTATGCTGATCTGGTGCACGAAGTCCTGGGTCTGGGGGACGGCGAGCGAATTGCCAGCGGCATGGCGCTGGGCTACGCCGACCCCGATGCACCGGAAAACACCCTTGTCACCGAACGCGTCGAGGTCGATGACTTTGCGAGATTTAGCGGGTTTTGATCAAGGGTGTTCGTTGCGCATGACTGACTGGAAAATTCGGCGCGCCACGCCGGCAGATGCGGCATCTCTGACAACTTGTATTGACAATGCCTATTCGGTTTACGCCGGAAAAGGTATTGATCTACCCGATGTCTCTGAAGGCATTGCAGAAGAAATTCAAAAAAACCTGGTCTGGGTCGCCGTTCTGGGGCAACAGATCGTGGGCGGCCTGGTGCTGATCGCACGCGAAGACAATGCCGTACTTGTCAACGTTGCAGTCGATCCGTCTGCGACTGGATCAGGACTGGGCCGGGCACTCATTGATCGCGCCGAGCAAGAGGCTCGAACGCAGGGTCTTGGTCGGATATGCCTGACAACACATGTGAAAATTCCGGAGAACGTCCGCCTGTACAGGCACCTCGGTTGGCATGAGACCAGCCGGGCCGGTAACAAGGTGCATATGGAAAAGTCGCTTCAGGACTAACTCGCGACATATTGAAAGCCTGCGCGTGTGACTTCATTGCTGCTTTGGCCTACCGTATTTCAGCACTGTCGTTGTTTCGGCAATTGAACGTAGCTGACAAGTATGGGTGGGCGGGATGAAAAAAATTAGCTGGTTTCTGACGGCTGTCATGATCTTGATGACGGCGTCAATTGGTCTGGCGTCGGCCCGGAGCGCTGAAGATCAGGGCCGCCTTCAGACATTGATTGAGCAGGCGCAACAGAACGGCTCGACCGTCGTTGTAATCGGTGTACCTGCCGGCCAGGCCGAACCGGCTGGCGATGAAATATCGGGGGCAGCGGCTTACGAGCAACGCGCAATTGAGGCCCGCAAGAACTTCCGGGCGATCATCGAGGAAAGCCCGATGGTGATTGAACGTGTTCACGCGGCGGTAGGCCGGGCTGACGCTGACGGTTCAATCCAGTGGCCGATCTGGGCAACCGGGCTGGCGTTGATCTATCTGCTCATTGGCTATGGCGTGGAGTACATGTTTCGTGGCTGGTCGCGGCCGCATTTCGCCTATTTCTGCAAGGAGCATCCGGATACCCGATCGGAGAAGATCGCCTATCTGCTGTTTCGCGCTGTTATGCAGGCGATGGCCCTGTTGATGCAGGCTGCCGTTGCCGCCGTGCTGGTCATCTCGTTCGATGACGGGGCAGAGCATATCCGCACGGTGCAGTTCTTTGTCATTGCCGCAGTATTTGGCTTCCGACTGTCGGCGACGTTCTTTCAGAATATGCTGTCGGTAGATACGGCAGCGCATCGATTATTGCCGATCGACGATGAACAAGCCTCGCGGATCTATCGCACGAGCCTTGTGCTGTTTGCCGTCCTCGCCGTGATTATCGGCATTAATGTCTGGACCAGTACGCTGGGGATCGACAAACGTTCGGCCCAGTTCCTCGCCATCTTCTTCACGTTCATCGCCATGCTGGGCGAAATTACCGTGGTGGTATTACGCCGGGCCGACGTCACGCCGATTATTTTGGGCACCGGGCCGGTTGAATTAAAATGGAAGCCACGCATTTTCCTCGCCAAGACCTGGCATGTGATGTTCGTGGTCTATTTTGTTGCTTCGTTCGCCGTGACGGCCTCTCGTGTGGCGCTCGAGCAGCCCAATGCCATGGGCCTGACGAACATGCCGGTGCTGGCAATCTTCAGCGGCGTGGCGCTCTACGGTGTCGCCTTGCTTGTCATCGAATGGATATTTGAACGCCGCCATAAAAACAGCGGCATCAGCGATCCCGCCAGTCTTGCCGAAGGTGACGCGCCGCTGATGCCACAAAAGTCCTATCAAAGCCTGATCGAGAAATCGGCGGCGATCCTGGTCATGGCGACCATGGTCTGGTGGGTCTTCAAGGTCTGGGGCATGGACCTGACGGAACCCGGCAGCGTGCTGAACAATCTCTGGGAAGTTCTGCTGATTTTGTTCCTGTCCTACATGGCCTATGAAAGCGTCAAGATCGGCATCGACCGGAAGATCGAAGAGGAAGGAGATGCCGAGGAGCCGGAACCCGGTGAAGAAGGTGGGGCCGTCGGCGCTTCGCGGCTGGCGACCCTGTTGCCGCTCTTCCGGAATTTCCTGCTGATCGTCATTGCGACGATCTCCGGCATGATCGTGCTGTCGGAACTGGGCGTCGATATCGCGCCGTTGTTTGCCGGGGCCGGCGTGATTGGCCTGGCAATTGGTTTCGGAGCCCAGACCCTGATCCGCGACATTTTTTCGGGCGCGTTCTTCCTGATGGACGACGCTTTTCGCAAGGGCGAATACATTGACATCGGTTCGGTCAAGGGCACGGTTGAGAAAATCTCAATTCGCTCGATGCAGTTGCGCCATCACCTCGGACCGCTCAACACGGTGCCATTCGGGGAAATCCAGCGCTTGACAAATTATTCGCGCGACTGGGTGATGATGAAGCTGCCGCTGCGCCTGACCTACGACACCGACGTCGAAAAAGTCCGCAAGCTGATCAAGAACCTCGGCCAGGAATTGCTCGAACATCCTGAAGTTGGCGAAAAGTTCCTGCAGCCGCTGAAATCCCAGGGCGTCTTCAAGATGGAAGATTCCGCGATGATCATCCGGGTCAAGTTCATGACCAAACCGGGCGAACAGTTTGTTGCCCGCAAGCTGGTGTATTCGCGCATCCGGGAACTGTTCGAGGAGAACGACATCAAGTTTGCCCACCGCGAAGTAACGGTTCGGGTCGCCGACGACACTCATGACAAGCGTTTGACCGAAGCTGAAAAGAAGGCCATCGGCGGTGCTGTCAACCCGGCCCTCGATCCCGAACCACAGACCTGAGGCAACAGAAGGATTGTCGACCATGGCTGAGCAAAGTGAATTTATGTCGAAAGTTCTGAGATTGTTGACGCCGCTCGGTGAGGTGACGTCGAAGCGGATGTTCGGCGGGTATGGTGTGTTTCTCGAAGGCAACATGTTTGCACTCGTGTCAAAAAACGATGAGCTTTTTCTGAAAGCCGACGACGTCAACAAGGCAGCGTTTATCGAACGCGGATCAAAGACACATGGCAAGATGCCATATTTTTCCGTGCCGCCGGAGACACTCGACGGGTGGGGCGAAATGGAAGTGTGGGCGAGAGGGGCGGCGGATGCTGCCGGACGGGCGAAGAAAAAATAGCGATCGGCTTTATTGCGCTTCACAAATTCTTGTTGTGCCGATCACACCGGGTTTCCGCTAAGCTGAGCGTTCGAGTGCTCATGTTGGAGGAATTCAGTTCATGGTTCAGCGATTGTCGGCGGGTCAGGCTTTCCCGACCACGACCATAAATCTGTCAGACGGCAAGGCGATGACCTTGCCGGACGATATGGCCGATGGTTACAAAGCCATTATTTTTTTTCGTGGTTCCTGGTGACCATACTGTCGACGTCAGTTAGGCGGCTTCAGTGAGCTTGCGCAGGAATTCAGGGACAATAACATATCGTTTGTGGCGGCCAGTGCCGATACACAGGAAAAGGCGGCGGAATTTGCCGAGACCACAGGTCTGACGATCGGCTACGGCGTCGATCAGGCCATGATCGAGGGTCTGGGCGGCTATTGGCAGGCCGAGCGAAAGTTTGCCCAGCCGGCCGAGTTCGTGTTGGCACCTTCTGGCAAAATCGTTCAGTTGTCTTATAGCGACGGACCGCTGGCCCGGACGGAAGCAAGCGATGTGATCAAGATGAAGAATTTTCTCGAGAGCAAAAAATAGCAGCCGGCGACCCCACGGGATCGTGAACCGGTCGTTCGGGACGGGCAGGCTAGACTGCGCCCGTTCCCGAACAATATCTACGTAGTCGAATATTTGGTACGCGTGGTCTTTATTTCAGACACTAGTGGTTGGTGGAGAAAATAAAGGGGGGGAAATATGGGGAAACTGCTCGACAGGCTGAGCAACGTGCTGAGCACGATTGCCGCTGTCTGGCTGATTCTGATCGCCATCGTCATTTTTTTCGAGGTTACCGGTCGCGGCTTGTTTGATCTGTTTCTGGGTGGCGACGAGATCGTCACCAATTCGATCCCGGCGATTGTTTTCCTGCAAGTACCGCTTGCTATTCGTGTCGGCAGCATGCTGCGCACGACCATTGTCTTCGATCATCTCGGCAAACAGGGTCGACATTTTATCAACGGTTTGTCGTATTGCGCCGGGATCGTCCTGTTCGTCGCCATTGCGGTGGGTGGCTGGACCGACATGATCCGGGGCTGGGAAATCGGCGAATACCAGGGCATCGGCGCGCTGGAAGTCCCTGTCTATCCCATCCGCACGATCATTATCTTTTCGGCCATTCTCATCGTCCTGATCTACGCCACCATGCTGGCCCGGGTTTTTGCCGGGCGCGACCAGACCCCCGGTGCCCAGGGTCCGGACGCGGACGAGCCAGAAGGATCGGGCGCATGACCCGACACCTGAACCCAACTCGACCGGATGAGGTTCCGACATGGACCTGAATATCCTGATGGTGCTGACCCTGATCGGCATGATGTTCGCGATCTTTATCGGCATTCACATCGCTGTCGTGCTCGGCATGACGGCCCTGGTCGGAACTTATTTTATTTTTGATGATATGTATCTCGCCTCGGCTCAGGTCGGTGGTGCGGCCTATGAACTGATCCGCCACTACATTTTCGCCACTATTCCGCTGTTCATCCTGATGGGTGATTTTGTCGCCAGATCAGGTGCCGCCGGAGATCTCTACAAGATCATCAATCACACCCTGCGCGGCGTGCCCGGGCGACTGGCTGCAGCGACCGTTGTCGGCAACGCAGCGTTTGCCGCCGTCACTGGCACCAGCATCGCCTCGGCCGCTGCCTTCAGCCGTATCGCCTATCCGCAAATGCGGCAATACGGCTACAAGCGCACGTTTGCGCTGGGCGCGGTCGCCGGCAGCGCCTGTCTCGGCATGCTCATCCCGCCGAGCGTGCTGCTCATTGTCTGGGGCATCATTACCGAACAATCCATCGGCAAGCTGTTTGTCGCCGGCGTCGGTCCGGGGATCGTTCTGGTCGTGCTGTTTGTCGCCTACACGACGCTGACCGCCACACGGAACCCGGATATCGCGCCTGACACACCGCGGGACGAGGCGATGGAGCCCCTGACCATGTCGGAGATTTATGGCGGGCTCGGCATATTGTGTCTGATCGTGCTGGTGCTTGGCGGTATCTGGAGCGGTATTTTCACCAGCACCGAAGCCGCCGGCATTGGCGCGCTCGGTGCCATGGTCCTCGCGGTATTCAAGGGCATGCGCTGGCGCGGCATTTTCCAGGTCATCATGGAGGCCGGCAAGACGGCAGCACCGGTCATGATCCTGCTGGTTTGCGCCGGCATGTATGCCCGCTTCCTCGCACTTGGCGGCATCATCGATATTATCCGTGATGCCCTGACATCGCTGGGTCTGGGTGGTGCCGGCATCATCATCATGATGGTAGTGATCTGGCTGTTACTCGGCATGTTGCTCGATTCCATTTCAATCATTCTGTTGACGGTACCGATTTTTGCGCCAATGGCCGTGGGCATGGATCCGTTCGCCTTTGCCATCTTCGGCATCCTCGCTATCGAGGCCGGGCTTTTGACACCACCGTTCGGTTTGATTGTCTTCGTCGTCAAGGGAACCGTGCCCGACAGGGAGGTCACTCTGTCCGAAATCTTCAGGGGCTCCATTCCCTACTGGTTGCTGATGCTGGTGACCATGGGTCTGGTCTATCTGTTCCCCGAACTCGCGAGCTGGCTCACTGCTTTTGTCTAGGTAGGTACGCGTATTTACGTTCACACAAAGGGAGGAAACGATGAAAATTCACAATAAAATTCTGGTGGCGGCAGGTGTCGTTACCCTCGTGGCGACGACGTTCGCCACGCTTGCACAGGCGGATACCTTTACGCTGCGGATCGGCTCAGGACATCCCAGCAAACCAGTCGCCTATGTCCGCATGATGGAAAACTATTTTGTGCCCGAAGTGATCAAACGAGTCGGTGCGCAGACCAAACACAAGGTCCGGTTTATTCAGGCCTATGCTGGAACGGTGGCCAAGGTACACGAGACACTTGAGGCCGTGGAAAAAGGGCTGCTCGATATTGGCGGCCTCTGCGTCTGTTTCGAGGGTGCCAAACTGATGCCGGGAAATATCGATTATTTCATGCCCTTCACGACGCCGGACGTCCGCGTTCAGGTCAAGGTCAAACGGCGTGTAATCAACGAGCATCCCGAAATATACGGCATGCTCGAAGCGAAATACGGCCAGAAACTGATCGCCATTTCCGGCTTTGACAATTATGGCCTGGGTACCAAGTTCAAATGGGACAAGGTATCTGAGCTTAAGGGCAAAAAGATCATCGCTGCCGGTCCCAACCTGCCGTGGGTCAAACGCTTCGGCGCCATTCCGGTGACGACGACGTTGCCGACGGCCTACAATGCACTCTCGACCGGTGTTGCGTCGGGCTTCATTATTTTCCCGGGCGCTTATTTCGGCTTCAAGTTCTATGAACCCGCACCGCACTGGAAGATCACCAATTTTGGTGCTGTTGCCCAGATCGTGTTGACCATGAATATGGCAACCCGCAAGAAACTGCCGGCCGATGTCGTCAGGATCATTGACGAGGTCGCGGTGGATTACGAACGTGTCTCGACCGAAAACGCCTACAAGAGCGAAGCCTTCGGCCTCAAGAAACTGCGCTCGGTCAACGTGCCGGTCACCACGCTGCCGGTCGATCAGCAGCGCGCCTGGGCCGAGGCCCTGAAGGACTGGCCCAACGAGCGGGCCAACGACATGAACAGGGATTTTGGCATCGACGGTGTGGCGATCATGGAAAAGTACATGCGCTATATCGAAGAGGCCGGTCACAAGTGGCCGTACCGCTATGAATTCAAAAAGATGTAGCGCCTGGAAGACTTGAACAGGGATTATGAAGCCCCGCCGGCTTGATCGCCGGTGGGGCTTTAATCGAATGAGCGCTTGCCATCCGAGAACGTCACCTTGAGGCTGAAGCCGCCTTCATTGATCAACCAGGGCCGAACTGTGAAGCTGCGGGCGCCGCTGGCGTGCATGGGATCGGAAGCGGCAATTTCCCGAGCATGGGCCAGACTGTCGGCCCTGAGCACCACCATACCTTCGCCTTCCCAGGTTTCTTCGTCATCCGCCCAAAATGGCCCGGCGGCAAACATCACGCCATCCTGTTCAATCTTCACCTGGAAATCGAGATGCGCGCCAATATTTTCCATCACGGGTCCAAGGCCATTGGTCGGCGTGGTGTGAACGACATAAAGCTGCTTTTGCAGCATCTGAGGTGTTTTTTCCAGAATGTCGTGTTTGGTGATTTTCGGCTCGCTCATGGCGAAATCTCCTGTCAGGTCAGTTAGGCCGGGTGATCAAGGCCGTCAGGATATCGCAAAGCATTTAGTGACGGAAGATTGATTGCCTTTACTTCGGATGCCGGCTCGGGCAATTCTGATGGCATGACCGACAGGCACATTCCAGGCGACATTGACGCAACCTTTATCGCTGCCGAACAGGCCGGACTCAAGCTCGCCATCAAGGGCCGGATTGTTGCCCTTGTTCTGATGGGGCTGTGGCTGGTGACGACGCGGGGACCGGAACGCACCCTCGATTTTATCTTCGCGGTGGCAGTCTTCGCCGCCCTCGGCGTCATTCATTATCTGCTGATCGGCTCGGCGAGGGACCGCAAATGGGTCAAGTATTTTTTTGTCAGCATTGATTTCCTGTTGTTGTCGACCGCCGTGGCCATCGCCCCGCCGACGCCGGAAGTGGAACTTGCCCAGATTTTCATGTTTCGCTTCGATATCTTTCCGTTCTATTTCATCATTCTCGGCGTCGCCGCTTTCAGCTTTTCGCCAGGGCTGGTTTTATGGTCGGGCGTGCTCGGGGCCGGCGGCTGGATGGCCGCCTTCGGCTGGGTCTGGTCGGAGATGCCACATTTTGTCACCTGGTCCGACATCCCCGACAATGCGACGACAGAGCAATTCCTCGCCGTCTTCCTCAGCAAGGAATTTGCCTCCATCGGCAGCCGCCTGCAGGAAGCCGTGATCTTTCTGGTCGTCGCCGTCCTGATCGCCATTGTCATGCGCCGCGCCCGGCAAACCGTCCGGCTTCAGTTGGCGGCTGAGCGCGATATGACAGCGGTGAGCCAAATGTTCGGTCGTTTCGTGCCCAAAGCAGTGGCAGACTCGATGATCAAGGACAAGGGCGCGCTCGATCCGGTGGAGCGCCCGGCGACGATCCTGTTTGCCGACCTCGCCGGATTTACCAACCTGACAGAAGCCAAAGGCCCGCGCGCCATCGTCGATATTCTCAACGCCTATTTCGATGCCGCGACCGAGATCATCGGCAAACACAATGGTGTGGTCACCCAGTTTCAGGGCGACGCCATCCTCGCCATCTTCAATGTACCCTTCGAAGACGAGGACCATGCCCAGCATGCCTTCGAAGCGGCAACTGATCTGCTCGAAACGGTGGGCCGGGAAACATTTGCCGGTGAGAAACTGGCAGTTCGCGTCGGGATAAATTCAGGCCCGCTGATCGCCGGCAACGTGGGTGGCGGTGGTCGTCAGAGCTACACGGTGCACGGCGATGCCGTCAATCTGGCGGCCCGGCTGGAAAGCCTGAACAAGGAATACGGCACATCGCTGCTGGTCTCGCAGTCGACGGCAGACAAGCTGACGACCGATGCCTTGCACAAAATCGGCGAGACAGAAATCCGCGGTTTGAGCGAACCTGTTGGTCTCTTTGCCCTGAAGTCGGAACAGAAAAGCCAGGCAATCTGAGGAAGGTCATCTCGCCCGCATCACAGTGAAAAACGCTTCATGACCGTTATTAGGCATCCGCGGCAATCGACAGATTACATTTGCAACACTTATCGGGCGCGGGTAGGTTTTTTGACACTTTAGATCGTGTTTCGTCTGCGAAACGGCATGAAGATCGATCGGGCAGGGGAAATGAAAAAATAAACGGGGAGAGAATCGTGACAGGAATACGCAATGTACTATTGGGCCTGACAGCCATCGGCATGGGCCTGGCCGTCAATTCCGCGACAACCTCATCAGCGCAAGCGGAAGAATGTTATCGCGGCACGCTGGATGCGAAATATTGTGATCGCAACGGGGATCAGGTCGCCGACCTTCCGCTGGATCCCGCCAAGTGGGCCAATCCGGATACCATCATATTTTCCTATACACCGGTTGAAGACCCGGCCGTCTACGCCAAAGTCTGGAAGGGTTTTGTCGATCATATGGCCAAGGTGACCGGCAAAAAGGTCAAATTTTTCCCGGTTCAATCGTATGCGGCTCAGTATGAAGCCATGCGCTCAGGTCGTTTGCATATCGCCGGTGTGAATACCGGTGGCAATCCGGTCGCTGTGAGCTGCGCAGGCCTTGTGCCGTTTGCCATGATGGCCTCCAAGGACGGCTCCTACGGTTACGAAATGGAAATTCTTGTGCCCAAGGGCAGCAAAATCATGACGCCTGCCGACATCAAGGGCCGGACGTTGACGTTCACTTCGCCGACATCAAATTCCGGCAACAAGGCACCTTCCGCCTTGCTGAAATCAGAATTTGGCCTGGTCAAGGACGTCGACTTCAAAACCAACTTCTCGGGCAAGCATGACAACTCGATCATGGGCATTGCCAATGGGGATTATGAAGTGGCCCCGATTGCCAACTCTATTTTGAAACGCATGGTTGACCGCAAGAAAGTTGATCCGTCATCTTATCGGTCGATCTACAAATCGGAAACTTTCCCGACTACGGGGTATGGCCATGCCCATAACCTTCATCCTGAAATAGCCGCCAAGGTTAAACAGGCTTTTTTCACCTTCAAATGGGAAGGCTCCGACCTGCAGGCAGAATTCAAGAAAGAAGGCCGGTTTGTTGGTATCCATCATAAATCGGACTGGGGTGTCATTCGCAAGATCGACGCGGCGAATGGTGTGAAATACACTTGCAAATAAACGCCTGAATATTGTTCTCTCCGGGGCTGGTCAGCCGCAAGGCCGGCCAGCCTCGAAGGGGATTTTGACGCTCGTCTCTTCCGCCTGTCTGTCCCGGGAAAGCATATGCTCCGCCTCGAAAAATTGTCCAAGCAGTACAAGACCGGTGATCTTGCGCTGAAAGACATTGATCTGGAGATCCCCGACGGTCAGGTGATGGCCCTGATTGGCCCGTCCGGTGCCGGGAAATCGACATTGATCCGTTGCGTTAATCGACTTGTCGAACCGACGTCCGGAGAAGTCTCGTTGAACGACCTCAAGCTGACTACTCTCAGTCAGGGGCGGCTGCGCAAGGCCCGTCGCCGCATGGGCATGATTTTCCAGGAATACGCCCTGGTGGAACGCCTGACGGTAATGGAAAACGTGTTATCCGGTCGTCTGGGGTATACGGGGTTCTGGCGCAGTTATTTCCGTAAATTTCCGCAAAGCGATGTTGATGAAGCATTTCGTCTGCTCGAACGTGTTGGTCTCGATCACATGGCCGACAAGCGCGCCGATGAACTTTCAGGCGGTCAGCGTCAGCGTGTCGGCATTTGCCGCGCTCTTATTCAGGACCCTGAACTTTTGCTCGTGGACGAGCCCACCGCTTCACTGGATCCCAAGACATCGCGCCAGATCATGCGCCTGATCTGCGAGTTGTGCGACGAACGAGGTCTCTCGGCCATCATAAACATTCACGATGTCGCCCTTGCGCAATTGTTTGCCCAGCGCATCGTCGGATTGCAATTGGGCAGCATTGTCTATGACGGCCCGCCCGACGGACTGAGTGCCGACGTCCTGACCCGGATTTATGGCGAAGAAGACTGGGAAGCCACCATTCAGAAAGGCGACGACGACGGCTCGGAAGATACTGGCGATATCGAAGATCAAGACGACCGTGGTCCGCATCTCGACCGCGACCACATGGCCGGTATGTCATGAGAACGCATGAATTGAGACGGGCAGCATGACTGTGACGTCAGACGCCGCGCCGAACAAATCGAGGCGCTGGCAAAGACCGCCCATGATCAAACGGCCCTTGCTGAGATGGTGCCTGTGGCTGGGAGCAGGTATTTATCTGGCTGTCGCCTTCGGGACACTGGATGTCAACTGGACCAGGGTTCTCGATGGCATCCCGCGCGGCGAGAAATTTGTCTCCGGCTTTTTTCCGCCGGATTTTGTCACAAATATCGATGAAATTATCAGTGGCTTGAATGAAAGCCTGTGGATGACCGTGACGTCGACAGTGGTCGGCATCGCATTGTCAATTCCCATCGGTCTGGGTGCGGCAAGGAATTTGGCACCGGCACCGGTATATTATTTTTGCCGAAGTGTGCTGGCGATATCGCGCAGTTTTCAGGAAGTCATTATCGCCATCTTCATGGTCAAACTATTCGGCTTCGGTCCCTTCGCCGGCTTCATAACACTGGTTATCGCGACCATCGGATTTTACGGCAAGCTGCTGGCCGAAGACATTGAAGACATGGACCCGGTGCAGGCCGAAGCCGTCAAGGCAACCGGATCAAGCTGGCTACAGTGGGTCAACTATGCCGTTCAGCCCCAGGTCATGCCGCGCATGATCGGACTGGGCCTCTATCGACTGGATATCAATTTCCGCGAATCCGCCGTGCTCGGGATTGTCGGTGCCGGCGGCATCGGTGTCGTCCTGAACAACGCCTTTGACCAGTATGACTATCAGACGGCAGCGTCAGTGCTGCTGGTCATTATTGGTATCGTCATGCTTGTGGAATATTCCTCCGGCTACATTCGCCAGAAAGTGCAGTGATATGCCGGTCGTCCAGCAAAACGATCAAAAAATCTGGCAGCGCCGGGACCGCCGCACCCAGCTCACCAGGTGGGCCGGGTATTTTGTCGTTACCGGCGTCTTCGTCTGGTGCTGGCAGTTAATGTCCGAGGAAACATTCTGGGAGTTTGTCTGGGACGCGCCGCGTCAGGCAGCCGATATGGCGTCGCGCATGGTGCCGCCGAAATGGAGCTATATCAATATGCTCTGGCGAACGATCTGGGATACCATCAACATCGCCACACTGGGCACGATCATGGCGCTGATCCTTGCCGTCCCGACGGCCTTTTGTGCTGCCCGAAATACAACGCCCAGCGCTGTATTTGTTCGACCGATCGCCCTGTTTATCATTGTTTCATCGCGCTCCATCAACTCGCTCATCTGGGCCCTGATCCTGGTTGCGATTGTTGGTCCGGGCATTTTTGCCGGCGTCATCGCCATTGGCCTCCGCTCCATCGGTTTTTGCGCCAAACTGCTTTACGAGGCGATTGAGGAAATAGACGAAAGCCAGGTCGAGGCGGTCACGGCCACCGGTGCCAGCAAGGCGCAAATCCTGGTCTATGGCATTGTCCCGCAGATATTACCGGCGTTTGCCGGCATCACCGTTTTCCGCTGGGACATCAACATCCGCGAATCAACCATTCTCGGTCTGGTCGGGGCGGGCGGCATTGGCCTTTATCTGAGTTCGTCAATCTCGACCCTGTCGTGGACACAGGTCAGTGTCATATTGCTGGTGATTATCGCCACCGTCGTGCTCAGCGAATGGGTGTCGGCAAAGGTTCGTCACGCCATTATTTGACAGCATCCAGGATGGCATCAGCCATTTCGACAAATCCGACGCTTCTGGCGGATGGCGTTATCCACGCCGGAAGAGCAGGGCAGCGGTCCTGAAGCGCCATCAGGTTGGCCACGCCGACCGAATTGGCAAAGAACCCGAACATGGGCGCGTCGTTGGGCGAATCGCCGATATAGGCGTAAGCATCAGCGTCATCATCAAGCGACACATCAAAGAACTGCGTCATCAGGTGCTTCGTCGTTGTCAGTTTGTCGTAATCGCCGAACCAGCCGTTTACATGAATTGAACTGACTTTCGCCGTCGCCCCGTGTTTGTCAAAAATCGCCACTGTTTCATCAATTGCCGCTTCCGGCAGGCCGCGCACGTCTTCATTGAAATCGATGGCAAGGTCGGTTTCCCGGTAAGGCTGATCTGCCGCGACCCGGACGCCTGAGACAGATTTGATGACATCATCCTTGATCAACTCAAGGCGCTGGCGGTTCTCCAGCCGAACGTCTGGCGGGTCCATATATAATCGCCGCATCTGCTGGCTCGCGCCGTCATAGCAAAACGCCATCGCGCCGTTTTCACCGACGACCGCATCGACGGGCCAGGTTCGCGCAATCATGTCACACCATCCCGCCGGCCTGCCGGTGACCGGCATCACCAGAAGGCCACGCTGGCGCAATTTTTCCATCGCCAGATAAACGCCGGACGGTACCCGCCCGTCCGTCGTCAGCGTGTCGTCGATATCGGCGAATACACCCTTCAAGCCGGCCCGAACATTATGCGGCCAGTCGGCCAGCGGCTGTAGTGTTGTCATAACATTTCAGCAATGACTGCAAGGTTGCCGGGTTGAGACAATTCTATACCGAATACAGGCTCGTCATGACGCCGGCCATACGTTTGGCGAAGGCGCTGGGGTCGCTGACGGCCTCGCCTTCGAGGATGCGGGCCTGATCGAGCAGCAGGTGAGCGGCGTCGGCGAGGCGTTCGCTGGCACCGGGCTGAGCCGCACTTTTGGCCAGTGATTTGATCAGGTCGTGTCGCGGATTGATCTCAAGGATGCGCGGTGATTCACCGGGGCCCTGACCTTGCGCTTTCAGCAACTGTGCGAGGTGAATGTCGATATCACTTTCATCGGCCACCAGGCAGACCGGGCTTTCATCGAGGCGGTCGGTCAGGCGGACTTCCTTGACGGCTTCGCCCAGTTCCTGCTTGAGCAGGACAATCAGTGTGGTTGAGTCGGCTTCGGGTGCGGCCTCGGGCTTGTCGCTGTCGTCCTTGACGGGGGCGACATCATCGAGATCGGTGCCGCCCTGGGTTACGGACTTCAATGGCTTGCCGTCAAAATCGGTTACGGCGCGGACCCAGAAATCATCGACCGGATCGCTCAACAGCAGGACTTCGATGCCCCTCGCGGCATAACCTTCAAGCTGCGGGCTCTTGGCGACCTTCTCGGCTTCTTCGCCGGTGATGTAATAGATCGTCGATTGTTTGTCCTTCATGCGCCCGACGTATTCTTCCAGCGACGTCAATTCGCCATTGCTGGTTGTTGTCGTGAAGCGGGCCAGTTTCATCAGGCGTTCGCGCTGATCGGTGTCTTCGTAAATGCCCTCTTTGATCACCGCACCAAAATTTCCCCAGAACTCGGCAAACTCTTCGGGTTTCTTTTTGGCTTTCTTTTCCAGTTCACTCAGCACGCGTTTGGTCAGGGCCTTTTTGATGTGGCTCAGCACCTTGCTCGATTGCAGCAATTCGCGGCTGACGTTCAGCGGCAGGTCTTCACAATCGACGATGCCGCGCAGGAAGCGTAAGTACGACGGCACCAGGCCTTCGCAGTCATCAGTGATGAAGACGCGTTTGACGTAAAGCTTCAACCGGCTCTGGCGATCCGGGTGAAAAAGATCAAAGGGGCGCGAACTCGGTACGAACAACAGCATGGTGTATTCGATCTTGCCTTCAGCCCGCACATGCAAGGTCGTCCACGGTGTGTCGAAAGCGGCGGCGACGTGGTGATAGAACTCGGTGTACTGATCCACTTCGATGTCGCTTTTTTGCCGGGCCCACAGGGCGGACGCTTCATTAAGCTTGTCGTCGGCCCCTTCTTCGCCAGCACCCGCCAGCATCACTGGAATGGCAATGTGATCGGAATAGCGCTTGACGATGGAGCGGATGCGGTTGTCTTCGAGAAACTCTTTCTGATCTTTTTTCAGGTGCAAAGTGATCGCCGTGCCCCGGGTTTCAGACTCGGCCTCGGCAATCGTGAACTCGCCGTTGCCATCCGACTGCCAGACCCAGGCCTGATCCTCACCGGCCTTGCGGCTGATCACTGTGACGTTGTCGGCGACAACAAATCCGGAATAGAAGCCGACACCGAACTGGCCAATCATCGCCATGTCTTTTTCGGCATCGCCCGTTAGCTGATCGACAAAGGCCGATGTGCCGGAGCGGGCGATGGTGCCGAGATTCTCGATCAAATCGTCGCGGCTCATCCCGATGCCGTTGTCGGTGATGGTCAGCGTGCGTTTCTTCTCATCGACCGTCAGCATGACACGGAGTTCTGCGTCGTCAGCCACCAAACTGGCGTCGGTCAAGGCCGCATAGCGCAGCCGGTCGCACGCGTCCGAAGCGTTCGAGATCAATTCGCGCAGGAAGATTTCCTTGTCGCTGTAGAGTGAGTTGGCGACGATATGCAGCAGTTTGGTGGTCTCTGCCTGGAAATTGAGTGTCTCAGTGGTCATAACGATTTTTCCGATAATTTCTGACTGTGATGGGCTGTTGCCTGCCGATGTAGTCAAATAGCGCCCGATTATCAATGTCTGTTTGTATTTTTTCCGATGTTTGTCCGCCGCCAGACCTTGCGGGTCGGCAGAATTGGCGGTAGGTACGTCGTGAACTTTTCCCGAGACCGCGCCGACTGGTATGACTTTGGCTCGGCGCAGCAGTCGATATCGACTGCCAAACAACAACATTCCGGAGGAACACATCATGGCCCGTAACAAGATCGCATTGATCGGTGGCGGAAATATTGGCGGCACGCTCGCCCATCTCGCAGGTCTTAAAGACCTTGGCGACGTCGTCGTCTTTGACATCATGAAGGGTGTGCCGCAGGGCAAGGCCCTCGATCTGGCGCAGTCATCGGCCATCGAAGGCTTTGACGCCAGCCTCAAGGGCACACAGAGCTATGCCGGAATCAAGAACGCCGACGTCATTATTGTTACGGCTGGCGTACCGCGCAAACCGGGCATGAGCCGCGACGATCTGATCGGTATCAACACCAACGTCATGAAACAGGTCGGGGCCGGCATCAAGCAGCATGCACCCAATGCCTTCGTTATTTGCATCACCAACCCGCTTGACGCCATGGTCTGGGCCTTGCGTGAGGCCAGCGGCCTGCCGCACAACAAGGTCGTCGGCATGGCCGGTGTACTGGATTCAGCGCGTTTCCGGTATTTCCTGGCGGAAGAATTCAAGGTTTCGGTCGAGGACGTCACGGCTTTTGTGCTGGGCGGACACGGCGATACCATGGTGCCGTTGCCGCGGTATTCGACGGTGGCCGGCATTCCGCTGCCTGATCTGGTCAAGATGGGCTGGACGACCCAGAAGAAACTCGATGCCATTGTCCAGCGGACCCGCGATGGCGGTGCGGAAATCGTCGGCTTGCTCGGTAATGGCTCGGCCTTCTATGCGCCTGCCGCTGCCGGCATCCAGATGGCTGAATCGTATCTCAAGGACAAAAAACGCGTGCTACCCTGCGCCGCGCATCTGGATGGCCAGTATGGCGTCAAGAACGTTTACTGTGGTGTGCCGGTCGTTATCGGGGCCAAAGGCGTCGAGCGTATTGTCGAAATCAAGCTCGACAAAGCCGAAAAGGCCGAATTCAGAAATTCGGTCAACGCGGTCAAGGGTTTGATCAAGGTCGTGCAGAAAATCGATCCGGATTTTGCCCCGAAAAAGAAGCGCAAAGCCGCGGCAAAGAAGAAAGCCCCGGCGAAAAAGGCTTCGGCAAAGAAAAAATAGCTGATTTCATCCGTTTAGCAGCCAATAGTTAAGGTTTGCGGGTTGCGGCAAGTTGCGGGAGTGCTAGACTTTTTCCGTAATTGCCGCAATCGGCCCTGGAGCAGTGATTCCGGGTCCGTTCAGCTGTGCACGATTACTTGACTTGCCGCCCGTTCGGTGCAGGTCGGTTATATGTGCGGTTGACGGATACTTTGTTGCGGAACCGAATTAATGAAACTGATGGACCGGGAGTCCGGGAAAAGACATGAACATTCACGAATATCAGGCCAAGGGAATACTGGCGAAATACGGCGTTTCCGTGCCAAAGGGCGGTGTCGCCTACACCACGGCAGAGGCTGTTGAGGCCGCCAAGGAACTCGGTGGCCCTGTCTGGGTCGTCAAGGCCCAGATCCACGCCGGTGGCCGCGGCCTGGGCGGTGGCGTCAAGGTCGTTAAATCGCTGGAAGAAGTTGAAAAGGTCGCCGGTGAAATCCTCGGCATGAACCTGGTGACCCACCAGACGGGCCCGGCCGGCAAGGAAGTCAAACGCGTCTATATCGAAGACGGTTGCGATATTGCTCGTGAGTTGTACCTCGGCATGCTGGTTGATCGTGCCACCAGCACCATTACCGTCATGGCTTCAACCGAAGGCGGCATGTCGATTGAAGACGTTGCAGCGGAAACGCCTGAAAAAATACAGATGCAGCCGATTGATCCGGCAGTTGGCCTGCAAGCCTTCCATGCCCGCAAGCTTGCCTTTGGTCTCGGCCTTGAAGGCAAACAGGTTGGCTCGGCCGTCAAGTTCATGATGGCGCTCTACAAGGCCTTTAACGACACCGACGCCAGCATGGTGGAGATCAATCCGCTGGTGGTGACGGGGGCGGGCGATGTCATGGCACTGGATGCCAAGATCAATTTCGACGACAACGCGCTTTACCGTCACAAGGATATTGAAGAATTACGCGACGAGGACGAGGAAGATCCCGCCGAACTCGAAGCGGCCAAACATGACCTCAACTACATCAAGCTAGACGGCAGTATCGGTTGCATGGTCAACGGTGCAGGCCTTGCCATGTCGACGATGGATATCATCAAATTGCGCGGCGGTGACCCCGCCAACTTCCTTGATGTCGGAGGCGGGGCGACCAAGGAGCGGGTCACCGAAGCTTTCAAGATCATTCTCTCCGATGCCAATGTCGAAGGCATCCTGGTCAACATCTTCGGCGGTATCATGCGCTGTGATGTCATCGCTGAAGGCGTCGTCGCGGCGGCGCGGGAAGTCAGCCTGCATGTGCCGCTGGTCGTGCGCCTGGCCGGAACCAACGTCGATCTCGGGAAACAGATTCTCGCCGATTCAGGGCTACCCATCGTCTCGGCGGACGATCTTGATGACGCTGCTGTCAAAATTGTCAAAGCGGTTAAGGAGGCGGCGTAATGTCAGTCCTGGTCAATTCAAATACAAAAGTTATCTGTCAGGGCTTCACGGGTGCACAAGGTACCTTTCACTCTGAACAGGCCGTCGCATACGGCACTGCCATGGTCGGTGGTGTAACACCGGGCAAGGGCGGAACCGAACACCTTGGCCTGCCGGTGTTCGACACGGTAGACGAAGCCGTGCGCACGACCGGTGCCAATGCCAGCGTCATCTATGTGCCGCCGCCCTTTGCCGCCGACGCCATTCTCGAGGCGATTGATGCCGGCGTTGAGCTGGCGGTCTGCATCACCGAAGGCATTCCGGTGCTCGATATGGTGCGGGTCAAGCGCGCCCTTGAAGGATCCAGTACGCGGCTGATCGGGCCGAACTGCCCTGGCATCATCACACCTGATGAATGTAAGATCGGTATCATGCCCGGCCACATTCACACCCGGGGCAAAACCGGTATTGTCTCGCGTTCAGGCACGCTGACATATGAGGCCGTCGCCCAGACCACGGCTGTTGGCCTTGGCCAGTCGACCTGTATCGGTATCGGCGGTGATCCGGTCAACGGCACTAACTTCATTGATTGCCTGGACTTGTTCCTTGGCGACGATGAAACCGAATGCATTGTGATGATCGGCGAAATTGGCGGCAGTGCCGAGGAAGAAGCAGCCGAATTTCTCAATTCCCACAAAGTGAAGAAACCGGTGGTCGGCTTTATCGCCGGCGTCACCGCACCGCCGGGCCGTCGCATGGGTCATGCCGGCGCCATTATTTCCGGTGGCAAAGGTGGAGCCGGAGACAAAATCGAGGCGATGCGGTCTGCCGGTATCACGGTTTCTGATTCGCCCGCAGCTCTCGGCACAACAATGATTGAAGTGCTGAACGGATAACGAACCGGGGGCGCGCAGCCGGGAAACCTGCGCGCCCTGTATCTCTGACTTGAGGGGCCTTCATGAGCCAGTCAAATCCATCCGATCCTTCCACGGCGCTTTACGGCGCCAACAGTGACTTTATTGGTCGTCTTTACAATCGCTACCTCGACGACCCGCAATCGGTCGATCTGGAATGGGCCCGGTTCTTTGCAGAGCTCGGCGATGACGCGCTGGAGGTCATGCAAGAGGTCGAGGGACCGAGCTGGGGCCGTCACTTCGACTACGAAGACGAAGAGGCCGAAGAAAGCAAATCAAACGGCAAGGCTGCACCGGCTGGCCTCTCGGAAGTCGACAACCGGGCCGCCATCCTCGATTCAATTCGCGCCCTGATGATGATCCGGGTCTACCGGGTACGCGGACATCTGATCGCCAATCTCGACCCGCTGGGTTTGGAAAAGCGCGACTATCATCCCGAACTTGATCCGCGCGCCTATGGCTTTGAAGAAGCCGACATGGACCGGCCGATCTTTATCGACAATGTGCTGGGTCTTGAAACCGCGACGGTGCGGGAAATCCAGGCGGTGCTCAAGCAAACCTATTGCGGCTCGATCGGCTACGAATTCATGCACATCCAGTCGCCGGAGCAAAAGTCGTGGATCCAGCAGCGCATCGAGGGCAAGGAATTTGCCATGAAATTCACCTCGGAGGGCAAGAACAAGATCCTCCGCCAGCTGGTTCAGGCCGAAGGGTTTGAGAGGTTCCTGCACGTCAAGTATCCCGGCACCAAACGTTTCGGACTGGATGGCGGCGAAAGCCTGATCCCTTCACTTGAGGCCATTATCAAACGAGCAGCGCAAAACGGCGTCGAGGAAATCGGCATTGGCATGCCGCATCGTGGCCGGTTGAATGTCTTGACCGCCATCATGCAAAAAGCCTACGTCGCCATGTTTTCGGAGTTTGAAGGAATTTCGAGCAGCCCGGACGACGTCCAGGGTTCGGGCGATGTAAAATATCACCTCGGTGTGTCCTCGGACCGCGATTTTGACGGTAGCGAAATTCATTTATCGCTGGCAGCCAACCCATCACACCTTGAAGCCGTTGATCCTGTCGTCATCGGCAAGACGCGGGCCAAGCAGGATCAGCGCGGCGATACCGAGCGCAAAAAAGTCTTTTCAATTTTGATGCACGGTGATGCGGCCTTTGCCGGCCAGGGCCTGGTGGCCGAGACGCTGGGCATGTCGCAGATCAAGGGGCACGAGACCGGCGGCACCATCCACGTGATCGTCAACAACCAGATCGGCTTTACCACATCGCCGCAGTATTCACGCTCGTCAGCCTATCCCTCCGACGTTGCCAAGATGGTTCAGGCCCCGATCATTCACGTCAATGGTGATGACCCGGAAGCCGTGGTGCATGCCTCGCGTATTGTGACGGATTTTCAGGCGACGTTTGGTGCCGACATCGTGCTCGACATGTTCTGCTATCGCCGTCATGGCCATAACGAATCTGATGAACCGATGTTCACCCAGCCCATCATGTACCGCACCATCGCCAAACATCCGCCGACCCAGAAAATCTATGCCGATCAACTGGTGGCCGAAGGCGAGATGACGCAGGAACAGGCCGATGGTGTTTATCAGGAATTCCAGGATTTCCTGCAGACAGAATTCGACAACGCCAAGTCCTACAAGCCGAACAAGGCGGACTGGCTGGAAGGTAAATGGTCGGGACTGGGCCGGGCGCACGGCGAAGAACGCCGGGGCGTGACGGCCGTCAAGAAAAAGGAACTGCTCGCCGTCGGCAAGGCGCTGACGAAAGAGCCCGAAAACTTCAATATGCACCGGACCCTGAAACGTCTGGTCGCGGCCAAAGCCAAAATGATTGAGGAAGGCAAGGCGCTGGACTGGGCGACCGGTGAGGCGCTGGCTTTTGGCACCTTGCTGCGCGAAGGTTTTCCGGTGCGTCTGGCCGGTCAGGATTCGGGTCGTGGCACATTCTCACATCGCCATTCCGTCTGGACGGATCAGGAAACTGAAGACCGCTATTTGCCGCTGAATAATATCTCCGAAGGTCAGGCAAATTACGAAGTCATCGATTCGATGCTCTCCGAAGCAGCTATTCTCGGTTTCGAGTACGGATATTCGCTGGCCGAGCCCAATGCGCTTGTGCTGTGGGAGGCGCAGTTCGGTGATTTTGCCAACGGTGCCCAGGTTATTATTGATCAGTTCCTCAGCCCGGGTGAATCAAAATGGTTGCGCATGAGCGGCCTGGTCCTGTTGTTGCCGCACGGCCAGGAAGGTCAAGGGCCGGAACATTCCTCCGCCCGTCTAGAGCGTTTCCTGCAGCTATGTGCCGAAGACAACTGGCAGGTCGTGCAACCGACGACGCCGGCCAGTTATTTCCATGCGCTGCGCCGCCAGATGCATCGCGATTTCCGCAAACCCCTGATTGTCATGGCGCCAAAATCACTGCTGCGCCATAAACTCGCGGTCTCGTCGCTGGAAGACTTCGGCGATGGCCGATCCTTCCATCGCGTGCTGTGGGATGAGTCGCCTGATTTGGTCGCCGACCGGAAAATCAAGCGCGTCGTGGTCTGCACCGGCAAGGTATATTACGACCTTTACGAGGAGCGCGAGCGGCGCGGCATCAAGGATGTTTACATTCTGCGCCTTGAGCAACTTTATCCCTTCCCGGGGCACGCGCTGTTTAATGAATTGAGCCGTTTTCCGACGGCTGATGTCGTCTGGTGTCAGGAAGAGCCGCACAATATGGGGGCGTGGTTCTTCATGCACCCGCGTATTGAGGCCGTGTTGCGGGCCATGGATCATGTCGACCCGACGCCGGCTTATGCCGGTTGTGTCGAAATGTCGGCACCGGCACCGGGTTCAATGAAGCTGCACCAGATTTACCAGGCCCGTCTGATCGACGAGGCACTCGATGTCAAAGCAGCAAAGACCGACCCCTATCCGGTGACAGGTCCGGAAGCCAAAAAGAAAGCTCCAGTCAAGAAAACTCCGGCTAAAAAGAAAGCGCCCAGGTCGCGCAAAAAAGGATAATCGATAAATGAGCATCGAAATCAGAGTTCCGGCTCTCGGCGAATCAATCACCGAAGCGACAATTGGCAAGTGGTTCAAGGCAGCCGGCGAAGCGGTCGCCGCAGATGAGCCCCTGGTCGAACTTGAAACCGACAAGGTCACGTTGGAAGTGCCGGCGCCGGCAGCGGGCGTATTGACCGAACTGCTGGCGGCGGAAGGCGATACCGTTGAAATCGGCGCGCTGCTCGGCACGGTAACGGCAGGTGAGGGCGCGGCCCCGATCAAGACCACACCCGTTGCCGCCCCCAGCGCTCCGGCCCCGGCAGCAGCACCGGCACCTGCAGCCCCGGCTCCTGCACCGGCTGCGGCCTCGGCCATGCCGCTCTCACCCGCCGTGCAAAAACTGGTGGCCGAAAACAATATTGATCCGGGCCAGATTGCCGGTACCGGCAAAGATGGCCGGGTGACAAAGGGCGATGTACTGGCGGCAATTGCGGCCGGTGGAACCAAAGCGCCGGCGGCAGCGCCCTCGGGCCCGAGATCGAAGGCCGACCGTGAAGAACGCGTGCGCATGACACGCCTGCGCAAGCGCATTGCCGAACGTCTCAAGGAAGCGCAGAACACTGCCGCCATGCTGACGACGTTTAACGAAGTTGATATGACGGCAGTGATGGCTGCACGGGCGCAGTACAAGGACGCCTTCGAGAAAAAGCACGGCGTCAAACTCGGCTTCATGTCGTTTTTCGTCAAAGCCTGTGTCGTGGCGCTGCAGGAACTGCCTGCGGTTAACGCAGAGATCGATGGCGATGAAATCGTCTACAAAAACTATTACGACATTGGTGTCGCCGTGGGTACGCCGAACGGCCTTGTCGTGCCGGTACTGCGTGATGCTGATGAGCTCGGTTTTGCCGACGTCGAAAAGAACATTGGCGAACTCGGTCGCAGGGCACGCGACGGCAAGCTGTCGATGGATGAAATGACGGGCGGTACCTTCACCATTACCAACGGTGGTGTGTATGGCTCGCTCAATTCGACGCCGATTATTAACCCGCCGCAGTCGGCCATCCTCGGCATGCACAAGATTCAGCCGCGCCCGATGGCCGTGGGCAACGAAGTTGTCGTCCGGCCGATGATGTATCTCGCAGTGTCCTACGATCACCGGATTATCGATGGCCGCGAAGCCGTGACTTTCCTGGTGCGCGTCAAGGAATGCCTCGAGGATCCGCAACGCATCCTGCTTGATCTCTAGACCCCGAGTTTAAGGAAATCCCATGAGCGATAATGCCTTTGACCTCGTCATCATTGGCGGTGGTCCCGGTGGTTACGTTGCCGCCATCCGCGCCGCCCAACTCGGCATGAACGTCGCCTGCGTCGAAAAACGCGGCACGCTCGGCGGCACCTGTCTGAATGTCGGCTGCATTCCGTCAAAAGCCCTGCTGCATTCATCTGAATTGTACGAGCACACAGCGCATGGTCTGAGTGAGCACGGCGTTGACGTCAAGGACGTCAAACTCAATCTCAAGGCGATGATGGGTCGCAAGGAAACCGTGGTCGGTGATTTGACCAAGGGTATCGAATTCCTGTTCAAGAAAAACAAGGTCACTTACATCGTCGGTGAAGGCCGCATCGTCAGTGCCGGTACAGTCGAAGTTGGCAAGGGCAAGAAAAAGCAAACCCTGACAGCGGGCAAAATCCTGATTGCGACGGGTTCGGAAGTCACGCCTTTGCCCGGCGTTGATATTGATGAGGAACGCATTGTTTCCTCGACCGGTGCACTGGCGCTGAAAAAAGTGCCGAAGAAGATGATCGTTATTGGTGGCGGTGTGATCGGGCTGGAGCTCGGATCAGTCTGGCGTCGTCTCGGGGCGGAAGTCGAGGTAGTCGAATTCCTCGACCGTTTGATCCCGGGTATGGATGCCGAACTGGCCAAGACGCTGAACCGCACGCTGAAAAAACAGGGCATGACTTTCAAGCTGAGCCACAAGGTAACCGGGGCCAAGGCTGGTAAGTCAGGGGTCGAGCTCACTGTTGAACCTGCCGCCGGAGGAGATGCCCAGAAGGTCAAGGCCGACGTCGTACTGGTCTCGATCGGGCGGCGTCCCTTCAGTGATGGCCTGGGCCTCGATGACGTCGGCGTGGTGCGCGACAAGCGCGGCTTCATCACGGTCGATCATGCCTTCCAGACCAACGTTGCGGGCATCTACGCCATCGGCGACGTAATTGACGGACCGATGCTGGCCCACAAGGCCGAGGAAGACGGCATTGCCGCGGTCGAGACAATGGCGGGTCAGGCGGGCCATGTTGATTACAATCTGGTGCCGGGCATTGTTTATACCGGGCCCGAGGTTGCCTCGATTGGCAAGACCGAGGAACAGCTCAAGGAAGACGGCGTCGACTATGTCAAAGGCAAATTCGCTTTTATCGCCAATAGCCGGGCGCGGGCCAACGGCGATACTGACGGCTTCGCCAAGATCCTCGCCGACAAGACGACAGACCGGGTGCTGGGCGTGCATATCATTGGTGCCGATGCCGGTGAGATGATCCACGAAGCGGCAGCGGTGATGGCCTTTGGCGGTTCTGCCGAGGATATTGCCCGGACCTGTCACGGTCATCCGACCCTGTCGGAGGCGGTCAAGGAGGCCGCCCTCGATTCCGCCGGCCGGGTGATCCAGACATAGGCCACCGGATCACCAGTCCATGAGCGCTGCCCGCCTCGCGGCTCTTTTGTGTTTTGCTGAAATTCTCAGTATGGCGAGTTTCGCCAGCTGGCCCGCCCTCGTGCCTGACTTCATGGAGTTGTGGTCGCTGTCGGCAACCGATGCCGGCTGGATCGCCGGTATGTATTTTGGCGGCTATGTCGTTGGCGCGCCATTGCTCTCCAGCCTGACGGACAGGGTCGACGCCCGCCAGGTCTACATCTGGTCATCGGTACTGACGGCTTTGTCGGCACTTGCCTTCGCACTCTGGGCCGAAGGTTTCTGGACCGCCGTGCTGTTTCGCACCATCACAGGCTTTGGCCTCGCCGGGACCTATATGCCGGGACTGAAAGCCTTGTCGGATCGCATCGAAGGTCCGAAACAGTCCCGCGCCGTGGCATTTTACACCGCAAGTTTTGGCGTCGGGGCCAGTCTTTCGTATTTTGTCACCGGTGAGTTGTTCGTCTCGGCGGGCTGGCAGTGGGCCGCGGCGTCAGGTGCCGTCGGCTCCGTGCTGGCCATGATCGTTGTCGCCGTGACGCTGAAACCGACAAAGCCCGCGCAGACGGACGAAACCGGCCGGCACTTCCTCGATTTCCGCCCCGTACTGGCCAATCGCAAGGCCGTCGGCTTCACGCTGGCCTATTCCGTGCACAACTGGGAGCTCTTTGCCTTCCGCTCGTGGATCGTCGCCTATCTCGCCTTCAGTTATGACCGTCAGCAGGACGCGGCCGCGTGGTGGAATATGGCGACCATCGCCGCACTGGTTAATTTGATGGGCTGGCTCGCCAGTGTGTCGGGCAACGAGGCGGCCGTGAAATGGGGCCGTCGGCGCACCATCACCATCGTCATGTGGACCTCGATGGCCGTGGCCTGCCTGTTCGGCTTTGCTTCCGACTGGACGTTCTGGTTGCTGGTTACGCTGACGTTTGTCTATGGCGCGACCATTGCGGGCGAATCGGGGGCGGTTACCGCCGGCGTCGTCGCAGCAGCCCGGGAAGGCCAGCGCGGTGTCACCATGGCCATGCACGCGACCATCGGCTTTATCGGCTCGTTCCTCGGACCCATTGCCTTTGGCTACATGCTCGATTTTTCAGGCGGTCCGAACGATCCCGCCGCCTGGGGCATCGCCTTCGCCGCCACCGGCATTATCGTCGGCCTCGGCCCGGTGGCAATATGGTGGTTCGGAAAAACGGGCGAAGCAAAGGCCTAATCGGCGTCGCGCAATACGCTCTCGATAAAGCCGAAGGCTTCTTCGGCGAAGCGCCACATGTTGGCTTCGCGGTCCGACTGGCCGGTCTCCAGTGTCATGGCGCGCTCGATGGGGCCGACGATGGCGAAACATGAATGCCCGGCGTCGTCGCCGTAGCGATTGCCGGTAGGGCCGCTGGCTCCGCTTTCACTAAATCCCCAGGTCGTGTCGAGCTTGTCGCGGATGGCGCGGGCGGCGAGCAGGGCGTACGCCTCGGTGGCACCGCGCATGGTGACGACTTCATCCGGCAGATCCAGCAGATTGCGCCGGGCCTCGCGTGTGTAGATGACACCGCCGCCGACAAAATATTTTGACGCACCTGGTACCGCCAGCAGGGCAGCCGAAATCAAACCGCCGGTCGAGGACTCAGCGATGCCCACGGTCTCCGCCCGGACTTTAAGCGTTTCGCCAAGTGTCGCCGCCATGTTGGTAAGCGTATCCATGTTCTGTCGATCCTGTTCGCTGTAAATCCAGAGACTGACCGTCCCTAACAGGCAGGCGCTTGTCAATAGCTTCGCCGATCCCTGGTAGAACTTCGACTGGAATTGTTGGAATATGTTTATGGCACAACGATTGAGGAGAAGACAAAAATGTCCGGTATTCTGATTCTGGGCGGCGGATTCGCTGGCCTGTGGACTGCTTTGGTTGCCCGGCACGAGGCCGAGGAACAGGGACGGGAACTCGCCATCACACTGGTCTCGAAAGACGACCAGCTCACCATGCGGCCCCGGCTGTATGAGAACGAGCCTGAACGTTTTCGTGTGCCCTTGAGGCCGATTTTCGAACCTGTCGATGTCAATTTTGTTGAGGGCACGGTGACGGCTATCGACACGTCGTCCCGGCGCGTGGAACTGGATAATGGCGAGGAATATCTGGATTATGACCGGCTGGTGCTGGCGACGGGCAGTGTCCTCGCCCCGCTGCCGGTGCCGGGGGCGGAACACGCCTTTGACCTTGATACCTGGGACACGGCGATGGCTTTTGACCGGCATCTGAAGACGGTCATGCCCAACCTTGGAAACCCGGTCATCGCCATCATCGGGGCCGGCTTCACGGGCATCGAAATCGCCATGGAAATGCGCGGACGGATTGAGGCCGTCAGCGGTGCGGCGAACGCGCAGGCGGCGCGCATTATTTTGCTCGACCGCGCCGACCTGGTCGGGCCGGAGCTCGGTGACAACCCGCGTCCTGTTATTGAGGCGGCGCTGGCCAGCGCCGATATTGAGGTCAAACTCGGCGTCAGTGTGACCGCTATTGACGACGGCGGACTGACGCTTGGCGATGGCGAGCGCATTGATGCGGACGCTGTCATCGTCACCAGCGGTGTGAAAGCCAACCCGCTGACAGAACAGATCACCGCCCCGCGTGATGTCCAGGGCCGCCTGATTGTCGGACCGGACCTGCGCGTGGCTGGCCATGAAGACGTCTACGCCACCGGTGACGTTGCTCATGCCGAAGTCGATGACGACGGGCACGTGGCGATGATGTCATGTCAGCACGCCATGACTATGGGGCGTTTTGCCGGATACAACGCTGCGCGTGATCTACTCGGACTTGAGGGCACACCGTATCATCAGGAACGATATGTCACCTGTCTTGATCTCGGCAGTGCCGGTGCGGTCTACACCATGGGCTGGGACCGGGTGGTGGAAAAAACCGGGGCCGAAGCCAAGGCGGCCAAGCAACGGGTCAATGGCGAAATCATCTATCCGCCGACGGGCAGCCGGGCCGATATTCTTGACGCTGCGACTTTGGTGCCGTCGTATCTTCGTCCGCCACCAGACCAGGGTTGAGGGTCCCGGGGCGGCTCAGTCAAATCTTCCGTGCCGTCCCTGGCCATCGACGAAGCGCCCGGCACCGGACTGAAACTGCTGCTCAAACGCGGGCATTGAACCCGCAATCTCGTGTTTGATCGCTTCTTCCTCCGCGTAGTCCCACTGGCTGATTGCCGAGGCGCGATCGGACAGCATTGCCGTCTGGGGAAATCCGGCCAGTTGGCTGGCCAGTTCCAGTGCCGCTTCAAGCGCTTTTCCCGTCGGGACCAGACGATCGGCAAGTCCAAAATTCAGGGCTTCCGTGGCGTCCACAGCCCGGCCTGTCATCAGCATATCGAGGGCCCGGCCCTCGCCAATAATTCTCGGCAGTCGCACTGTCGCGCCATTTGGCATGGGACCGCCAAAGCGTCGACAGAATACGCCAAATACCGCGCTCTCGCTGGCGACCCGCATATCGCACCAGACGGCGAGAGCCAGGCCTGCTGCAACAGCATGGCCTTCTACAGCAGCAATTACCGGCTTGGACAAACGCCGTCGGGTAACGCCTTTGTCCTCGCCGGCCCAACAAAAGCCAAGGGACGCACCACTCGACAATTCAGCGAGATCCGCACCGGAGCAAAAAGCGCCGTCCGCGCCTGTCAGGATGGCAACGCGATAATCGTCATCCTTGTCAAATTCCTGAAACGCGTCGTGCAGTGCCTTGACGGTTTCCACATCGCAGGCATTTTTGGCCTGCGGTCGATTTATCGTCACAATGAATACAGGCCCGTCCCGTCCAACCAGAACTTTGCCTCCAGCATATGATTTCGCCATCTTTTCTCCTGTCCGGGTTAAGTCGCTTGTAATCAAATCTAGTCCCGCTTCTGCCGCGGATGGGCGTTCTGGTAGACATCCATCAGGTGCTCGGCATCTACCGCGGTGTAGCGCTGCGTCGTCGAGAGTGAGGCGTGTCCCAGCAGTTCCTGAATGGTGCGCAGATCACCGCTTGCCGAAAGCAGATGGGTAGCGAACGAGTGGCGCAAGGCATGGGGCGTCGCAGTCTCCGGCAACCCCAGCGCATTGCGCAATATCTTGACTTGTTTCTGCACCACGGAGGGATGCAGGCGGGCACCGCGTGCGCCGACAAACAGGGGGTCATCCGCCTTCAATGGATAGGGACAGCGGGCGAGATACTCATCAATCGCCGTTTTGACAGTTTCCAGTACCGGCACCATGCGTTGCTTGCCACCCTTGCCTGTGATCATCAAATGATCGCCTTGCGGCCTTTCGCCTGCATTCAGTCCCAGCGCCTCTGAAATGCGCAGGCCACAGCCGTACAACAACGTCAGCAAAGCGACGTCGCGCGCACCGATCCAGCCTTCCATTGGCATCTCCGCGGCGGCATCCAGTGTCCGGCGTGCTTCATCGACGCTAAGAGGCTTGGGGATGGCGGCCGGGCGTTTGGGCGAACGGATGGTGGTGATGGCGGGATTGTGAAAACCGCCCAACGTGCGCTCCATAAACCGGTAGAGGCTTTTGACGGATGACAACGTGCGGCCGAGCGAGGCGTTACCCAGACCTTCCGCCTTGCGCCGCGCCAGAAAAGCCCGGAAATCAACGGGTTTCAGACTGCCGAGCAGATCGATTGTGGCGGCTTCACCGCGATAGTCGGCAAGGAAGTCGATAAATCCGCCGACGTCGCGAACATAGGCATCAAGTGTGTGATCTGCTGCGCGGCGCTCAAGCTTGAGCCAGGCATGCCAGTCGGCGATGGCCAGGCGCGCCGCGTCATCTGCTTTCAGGTCGTCGATGAGCTGCTCGACGTCGGCCATAATCTAGCGCGGAAGTTCGAGCCAGACCCGCATCGAATGCGTCAGGACACGCGAGAGGAAGCCCAGCAATTCGGTGCCCTGTCCCGGATGGAAGCGTTCGTCATCGCGTGAGCCAAAGGCCAGCAGGGCCATCGGCCCAAACGCATTGATCGGCAGGCGCAGCAGGGCGGCGGATCGCACCAGGCCGACGGCACCGCCAAACACGGCGTGTTCAGCCTCGGCCTTGGCGCGCAGGACAATGTCACGACCCGGCCCCATGGTTTCGTCGACCATGCCGGGGGAGACAACATGAACACCGGTGACGTCTGGCACAATGGCGGCATTCGTATCATTTTCAACACAGAGCGAGGCAACTTCGACGTCCAGCATATTGGCCAGATCAGTGGTGACGATTTCGATCATGTGCTCAAACGTCGTCGCCTCGAGGATCGACAAAATCGCCGCATGAATACGCGACTGACTGATCATGTTACTGCGCGAAGCCGCGACCAGTTCACCGTGATTGGACCTGAGCTCCGTCACCTCGCCTTGCAGGCGTTCGATCATGAACGACTGCATATCAACCACACCCGCGCCGCTTTCACGCGGCGGGGCCAGGATATGCTCCACAAGATCGGGATTTTCGAGCAGAAAACCGGGGTTGTCCTTGAGATAGGCGCGCACATCGTTCTTGCTCGGCGGATTGTTGCCGCCAGCGTTGGGAGAGTTGCCTTGCTCTGAGCTCATTGCGCTTCTCCTGTTATGCCAGACCCGTGCGGCGTCTACTTTTCGCCGAGGATCGACTGGCCTGTCTTTTCCCAGTCGGCGAGAAAGGCTGCGAGGCCCTTGTCGGTCAACGGGTGTTTGACGAGCTGATGAATGACGGACGGCGGTACAGTACAGACGTCTGCGCCCAGTTTGGCGGCCTCGATAACGTGGCCGGGGCTGCGGATCGAGGCGACGAGGATTTGTGTGCCGCCAAATTCCTCATAGTTATCGTAGATCACGCGGATATCCTCGATCAGGTGCATGCCGTCCTGGCCGATGTCATCGAGCCGCCCGACAAAGGGCGAGATAAACGTTGCACCCGCCTTGGCCGCGAGGATGGCCTGGGCCGGTGAAAAACACAGCGTGACGTTGACGCTGGTGCCATCGTCCGACAGCGCCCGACAGGCTTTCAGGCCGTCCATGGTCAGTGGCAGTTTGACGGCGACGTTGTCGGCAATCGCGGCGAGCTTGCGGCCTTCGGCAATCATTTCAACGGCGTCGGTTGCGGCCACTTCGGCGCTGACCGGACCTTCTACAATGTCGCAGATTTCGGAGATGACCTCGATAAAGTCGCGGCCCGACTTGGCGATCAGAGACGGATTGGTGGTGACGCCGTCGAGCAGACCGGTCTCAACCATTTCGCGGATGTCGTTAACGTCGGCTGTATCGATAAAAAACTTCATAGTGTCTAAAAACCATTCCTGACTTCGGTGATACTGTGTAACCCTTGTGGTCCGGCGGAAACCGGAGCCGTCATTTTCACCTTTTTGCGCCCCTTAAGTAAAGACCCCAGAGCCAGAACCCCAGGTTAAGAACCAGTGAGCCAGCCTGCCGATCCATCCGAGAACCAGAGCTTTGCCGCGGGCCAGCGTCTCGCCGTGCTGCTGCCGTTGCCGCTGGCCGGGGCCTATGACTACCGCGTGCCGGAGGAATGGGCCTGGACTCCGCTGCAAACCGGCGATTTTGTCACGGTGCCGCTGGGCCAGCGCCACGTCATCGGCGTGGTCTGGGGCCCTGCCGATGGCGGGGTTGAGGCAGCTCGCCTGAAACATGTCGTCGAGCGGCTTGATGCGCCGCCCATGACACCCGATCTGCGCCAGCTCGTCGACTGGATTGCCGCCTATACCGTCAGTACGCCGGGAGCCGTGCTCAAAATGACCATGAGCGTGCCCGACGCCTTGCGCGAGGCAAAACCGCGTAACGCCTATCGTCTCGTCGGCCCGCCGCCCGAGCGTATGACAAAGGCTCGCCAGCGCGTGATCGATGTGCTGGTCGACGGGCCGCCGCGCAGCAAGGCGGATCTCGCCGAGGCCGCCGCCGTCAGCACCGGCGTCGTCAGCGGTCTCGCCGATGCCGGCACGCTGGAAGCCGTCTTGATGGCCGAGCGTTCACCGCCGCCACCCGACCCTGAACATCCGGGCCCGGAATTGTCCGAAACCCAGCGCGGCGTCGGTGCCGATCTGGTAGCGGCGGTTAAAGCCGGCGCCTACCAGACGATCCTGCTCGACGGCGTCACCGGGGCTGGCAAGACCGAAGTTTATTTCGAAGCTATCGCCGAGGCTTTGCGGCTCGGTAAACAGGCACTGATCCTGGTGCCGGAAATCGCCCTGACCGCCCAATGGCTGGAACGCTTTGAACGGCGCTTCGGTACCCTCCCGGCGGAGTGGCATTCCGATCTCGGCCAGGCGGCGAGGCGGCGAACATGGCGGGCGATCTCGCAAGGTCGGGCTCCGGTGGTTGTCGGTGCGCGTTCGGGCCTGTTTCTGCCCTTCCCGGAACTCGGCCTGATTGTTGTCGATGAGGAACACGAGACCTCGTTCAAGCAGGAGGAAGGTGTGGTTTATCACGCCCGCGACATGGCGGTGGTGCGCGGGCATCTGGCGTCCATCCCGGTTGTGCTGGCTTCGGCGACGCCGTCGCTTGAAACCGTGGTCAATGTCGATAACGGGCGCTACTCGGCTTTGCATCTGCCGGAACGCCACGGCGGGGCCAAATTGCCGACCATCGAGGCCATCGATATGCGCAATGATCAGCCGCCCTCCGGCAAGTGGCTGTCGCGCCAGGTCATCCAAAGCGTGCTGGCGACCGTCGAAGCTGGTGAGCAGGCCATGCTGTTCCTCAATCGTCGCGGCTATGCGCCGCTGACCTTGTGCCGGACCTGCGGCCATCGGCTCGAATGCCCCAACTGTTCAGCCTGGCTGGTCGAACATCGCCGGGCCGGGCGACTGATGTGCCACCACTGTGGCTTTGCCACGCAATTGCCGGATGCCTGCCCGAGCTGCGAGGCCGAGGATCATTTCGCCGCATGTGGCCCCGGCGTCGAGCGCCTGGCCGAGGAAGTGGCGGAAATGGCCCCCGACGCCCGCGTTGCCGTGATGGCCAGCGATACCATCAGCAGTCCGCGTGCCGCCGCTGATCTGGTCGCCCGCATGACCAACCGGGAGATCGATATTCTGATCGGCACCCAGATCGTCGCCAAGGGCCACCATTTCCCGTACCTGACATTCGTCGGTGTGGTTGATGCTGATCTGGGGCTCGCCGGTGGCGATCTCCGGGCGGCGGAGCGGACGTATCAGGTGCTCTATCAAGTGGCGGGCCGGGCAGGGCGGGCGGAGCGCGCCGGGCATGTCGCCCTGCAGACCTATATGCCGAATCATCCTGTGATGCAGGCCCTGGTCGCCGGCGATCGCGATGCCTTTGTGGCACAGGAAAAAGCCGCCCGGCAGGAACACGGCATGCCGCCCTTCGCCCGTCTCGCCGGGATTATCGTTTCAGGTGAGGACGAACGCCGTGTCCAGGGTATTGCCACGGCACTCGGTCGCTCCAGCCCGCGTGGCGAAGATGTCCAGGTACTGGGCCCGGCCCCGGCGCCTTTAAGTTTCTTGCGTGGTCGACACCGCCAGCGCCTGCTGATGCGCGCCCGTCGCGGGGCCGATATTCAGACTATCCTGCGTAACTGGATCGGCCAGACCAAAATCCCCAATGGCGTCCGCGTCCAGATCGACATCGACCCGATCAGTTTTTTGTAGAAACCTTTTATGTTTGCGAAACAATTACAATGGGATTAACTGGATTGGCAGGCACAACGCTGACGTGACGCCAAAAAAGAAATAGAGGCGAGGAATTGGAACACAGCAAACAGGTCGAGATTCTCAAGGAATTGATGCGCCAGCTCGACAACAAGGTAAACGTCGATGCCGGAGTCATGTATCAAAATCCGACGTCGGTTTATACCTGTCCGGAGCTGGCGGAGAAGGAGAGGGAGCAATTTTTCAGGAACCACCCGCAGCTCATCGGCTTGACGAAAGACCTGCCGGCGGCCGGAAGTTTTTTGACGACAAATGATTTTGCTGTACCGGTTCTGGCGACGCGGGACGACAAGGGGGCGTTTCGGGCTTTCCTGAATACTTGCCGGCATCGAGGCGTCACCCTGGTCAAGGAGGCCCGCGGAAACAAAAAGCGGTTTTCCTGTCCCTTCCATTCCTGGACCTACGACAATGGCGGTGCCCTCGTCGCCGTGCCGCAAGCGGATCATTTCGGGGAAATTGATACGGCCTGCATGGGCTTGATCGCCCTTCCGGCGGTTGAGAAGTATGGCATGCTCTGGGTACACCCTCAGCCGGACGGTGAACTGGACGTGGATCAGTTACTTGGTGATCTCGGTCCGGAGCTGGCGAACTGGCATTTCGAGAAAATGGTTGCCGTCGATGCGACGGTCATTGATATGAATTTGAACTGGAAACTCGCCAATGACACCTTTGGCGAAACATATCATTTCCAGAAATTGCACAAAAACACTCTGGGCCAGGTCGCCTACGGAGACAATCTGTCCTACGAAGTAATGGGGCGAAACCACCGCTTCGTTTTCGCCAGCCGAAACATCGATATGGAGCGCCAGAAGCCGGAGGAAGACTGGCGGTTATTGTCCGGAGCGACCCTCGTCTATTACCTGTTCCCCAATATTCAGCTGATCATGAGCAGGGGAACCGTGGATTTGGTGAAGATATACCCTGACCCGCAAACGCCCGGCCGGTCCGTCAGCAATATCGGCCACTATTTTTCGGAGAAACTCATCGCACTTAATATGCCTGACACCGAAGACGTCGATCTCGTGTCGGCAAGTGAGGTCTACGAGTTTGATACGCGAAGCGCAAAGACACCAAGCCTCGCATCCGTCATCGAGATTTTCACCAGCACGATCCGTAATGAAGACTATGCCATGGGCGAATCGATCCAGAGTTCAGCACAAAATGGCGCGATGGAATACGTTGTTTTTGGCCGCAACGAACCGGCACTGCACCACTATCATCAGACTTACCGGGCAGCCTTGCAGATGCCGCCGCTTGAAGAGTATCAGGGTTAGTGCGCCGGCGGGTGACAGCCGCAGAGAGCTGCAGACAGCGCCCAGCCAAATATTGACCGCATCCTGGTCGACGCCGACCCGATCATCAATCCAGATAGTCAAACCAGTTTGAAGACCAGTCCCGAGGAGATAGCGATGAGTCCCGAAACAACATTAACTTTTGTAGCGATTATTGTTGGTGCCTGTATTGCCGGAGGTGCCATCTATGCCGGCCTCGCGAAAGTGGCTGAAGCAATTGAAAAACTTGAAATTAAAAAAAGCTAGCGAAACTCTGTTTTCAAGCTCTCGGTCCCCGTCTGTAAACGCGGGGTTGCTGTTTTGCGCTACTTGAGATGGTAGGTTAGCGCCATGACGATACAGTGCCTGAGCGCATCGTCCGGCGGGTCTTCGGTCGTGGTGAACCGGATGCAGCGATTACCGTCAAAATCAAGATCGCCGGAATAAAGATCACGCCACGTCGAGACCAGGGAGGTTTGGCAGTGGACAAACAAGCCATAATCTTCCTCGGTCTGCTTTGACTTATGCTTGATCCGGTCAATGCGAACCGTCGTGCCGCTTTTGCTTTGCGCCGTCAAATAACTCGGCTGGCCCCATTTGAGCGTTTCCGTCAACGGCCCGACGCGATCGTTTGTTGCGGCCACAGCAAAAATTTGCTGGCGCAAGTGTAGAAGCCGTGCCTTCAGTCTGGCCGGATAAGTGTCGAATACGGCTTTGACCTCCGGCTGTTGAAAAGCTTTCATATTTGCTGAACTACACACTCTGTTGGGGGATTCCCGCATGGCAGGTTTCGATGATCAAGAATATGTTTGTTTCACTGAACGCCATTAGGTCAGGACAGGGACGCAACGGGATGGCACGATTATTTATGTTTTTGGTGATTGTGTACACCGCCGTTCTGCCAACTGGCGTGTGGGGCCAGAATTCTGCTCGGGAAAACCAGGGTCAGGTCGATTCCCTGAACGATTTTGCTGCTGATTTGTTACTGGTTATCGAGCACTGGCAATCAGCGGGCAGATTGAGGACAAGCGAGCGCCCAGGTGGGTATGCCGGGCTGCCGAACCTGTTCCTTGAAAGAGAATATCACGACAGGACCGATGACCGGCTCATGGCCCGGGTCCGGTGGCTTCGTGAACAGCCTGATCAAGCGCAAATGATTGAAGTGTTCGTTTACGATGATGAAGGCAAACTGATCGTCGATTACTACGTTTCGTATCTGGTCGGGCATCGCAATGCGCCAATGTATGCCCTGGTCAATCTTCACCAGTCCGATGAGAGCCTGCAAGCGTTCCGGCAATTCGATGTGTTCGGCGAGAAGTTGTTTGAAAATTGTCGTGGCGAGTATTTCGGCAAGCCTGTGGATTTTTCCATCAGTGAGATCGACACTTCGATTTCGAAGCATCAGGTCAAAGATGACCTCTATGTCTCGTGTTTTGGGTATCTGCCTTCGAGCCCTGGAGACTATCTGCACCCCGCCGCCCTTGTGCCGAATTCAGGCGTTGTACCGATGAAAAAATCAAAGGCCGGCGATCATGATCGCATGGAAGCGCGCATTGCCGACCTCAGTCAGAGAATTATTGCGAGGCCGGATGACGCTTTGTTGTATCTCGAACGCGGCAAGGCTTATCTCTTGCTTCAGCAAATGGAAGACGCTGTCGATGACTTCACGCGTGCTCTGAATATGGACGATAGCCTGGATTCGGGTTATTTCGGCCGCGGCATGGCGCTTGGACGGCTGGGTCGACTGGAAACGGGCATCGCTGATTTGACAATATTTCTCCAGCGAAATCCCCAAAGTTCCATTGGCTACACCAAACGCGGTGTCCGACACATCTGGAATAATGATTTCGATAGCGCGATCAAGGATTTGAGCAAAGCCGTTGCACTTGATGATGGCAATGCCGAGGCCCATGACGACCTGGGTGTGGCGCTGGCCCAGACCGGTAAACTGGCCGAGTCCGTCAGCCACTTCATCCGGGCCAAAGCCATTGACCCGTCCTACCAGAAGGCTCACCACAATCTGGCTATGGTGTATTACATGTCCGGTGATCCAGCCAGGGCGCTCAGGGCGGTCAACGACGCCCTGAGACTTGAGCCCGATACGAAAAATACACTCTTGCTGAAGGCGTCCATCCTCAAGGAGATGGGCCGCGACGACGAAGCCACGCCCATTCTCGGGAAAGCCAAATTTCTTTCCGACGGCAACTGGTCGGAACGCTCGGCCATTCGGTAACAATACTCGATGTCTGTTTGCCTGACTTTAGACTGAGCCTATTGCTCGCAGGTTTTCAAGCCGACAAGCGGTTCCGGGTGTCAATTCCAGGCAGAAATCGAAATTCGCAGTCGAATGGCCCCGTTCCGGACCCTTATCCAGCGCAAATTGCAACCGACAAAACCGCGTTTTTTGCGGGGTTGTTAGTTGCAACGCACCAATGGGTGTGCTAGTTAAGCCCCGCGTCCGGGGCGAGACTCGATTTTCGAATCTTCGCCTCAAAATTTGTTTAGTGTAATCAATGGGTTAATGACAGCCCGTTGAGTCTCTCCAATCTTCGCGGAGCCCCTTAAGTGGTCGCAGAAACATCGATGGTTTCCGGGCTGTCTGGCCGTTACGCCATGGCCCTGTTCGATCTTGCCAAACAGAGTGGTGAGCTTGATACCGTTGCCGCCAACCTGGACCAGCTTGATGCCTTGATGGCGGAAAGCCCGGACCTTCTTCGTTTGGTGCGCAGTCCCGTCCTCAGCCGTGAAGATCAGCGCAAGGGCATGGCCATCGTGATGGAGAAAGCCGGTTTCGGCGACCTCACGCAACGTTTTGTCGGCCTTGTCGCGCAAAACCGCCGTTTGTTTGCGCTGAAAGACATCTCAAAAGCCTACGCCACGTTATTGTCCGGTCATCGCGGTGAAATGACTGCCCAGGTTACTTCGGCCCTGCCGCTCGATGACGCGCAAATGACCGCAATCTCAAACAGTCTCGCAAAAGCTGTCGGCAGTGAAGTCAAGGTTTCGGCTTCCGTGGACCAAAGTCTGATCGGAGGGCTGGTCGTCAAGGTCGGTTCCCGCATGATCGACAGCTCACTTCGCACCAAATTACAGAATCTACAGCTTGCCATGAAAGGGGTTGGATGATGGACATCCGAGCCGCCGAAATTTCTTCTATTCTTAAAGACCAGATCGCTAACTTTGGCACCGAGGCCGAAGTCTCCGAAGTTGGTCAGGTTCTCTCCGTCGGTGATGGTATCGCCCGCGTCTATGGCCTCGATCAGGTCCAGGCCGGTGAGATGGTCGAATTCCCGGGTGGTATTCAGGGCATGGCTCTGAACCTCGAGAACGACAACGTCGGTATCGTTATTTTCGGCGATGACAGAACCATCAAGGAAGGCGACACCGTTAAACGGACCGGCGCCATTGTTGATACCTCCGTCGGCATGGGCCTGCTGGGCCGCGTGGTTGACGCTCTGGGTAACCCGATTGACGGCAAGGGCCCGATTGAAGGTGCCAGCCGTGCCCGTGTTGAAGTCAAGGCGCCGGGCATTATCCCGCGAAAATCGGTCGATGAGCCGATGCAGACCGGCCTCAAGGCGCTCGATAGCCTGGTGCCGGTTGGCCGGGGCCAGCGCGAGTTGATCATTGGTGATCGCCAGACCGGTAAAACGGCCGTGGCCATCGATACCATCATCAACCAGAAATCGGTCAATGCCGGGGACGACGACAAGAAAAAGCTGTTCTGCGTCTACGTTGCCATCGGTCAGAAACGCTCCACTGTTGCCCAGGTCGTCAAGACCCTGGAAGACGCCGGTGCCATGGAATACACCATTGTTGTCGCAGCCACGGCTTCCGAGCCTGCACCCTTGCAGTTCCTCGCACCCTACACCGGTTGCGCCATGGCCGAGTTCTTCCGTGACAACGGCATGCACTCGCTGATCATTTATGATGATCTCTCCAAGCAGGCCGTGGCTTATCGCCAGATGTCACTGTTGCTGCGTCGCCCGCCGGGACGTGAAGCTTTCCCGGGTGATGTTTTCTACATTCACTCACGTCTGCTCGAACGCGCCGCCAAGCTGAACGACAGCGAAGGCGGAGGCTCGATGACCGCGTTGCCGGTGATTGAAACCCAGGCCAATGACGTTTCGGCCTACATCCCGACCAACGTGATTTCGATCACGGATGGCCAGATCTTCCTCGAAACCGAATTGTTCTACCAGGGCATTCGCCCGGCCATTAACGTTGGCCTGAGCGTGAGCCGTGTGGGCTCAGCTGCCCAGATCAAGGCCATGAAGCAGGTTGCCGGTACGATTAAACTCGAACTGGCCCAGTATCGTGAAATGGCGGCCTTCGCCCAGTTTGGTTCCGATCTCGATGCCGCGACCCAGCGTCTGCTGAACCGTGGTGCGCGTCTGACCGAATTGCTCAAGCAGGGCCAGTATTCTCCGCTGACGATTGAGGAGCAGGTTGTCTCGATTTACACCGGTGTGCGCGGTTATCTCGATGGCCTTGAAGTCAGCCAGATCGGCGGCTTTGAGGAAAGCTTCCTGAACGAGATGCGGGCCAGTCATGCAGACGTACTGACTGCCATTCGTGACGAAAAAGCGATTTCCGATGCGACGGAAGAAAAGCTCAAGGGCATTCTTGACGACTTCGTCAAGAAATTCGCCTGAGGCCGTTCTTTTAATTGACGCGTAAACAATTGGCGAAACGGGAACATGGCTAATCTCAAAGAGCTGAAAAACCGGATCACAAGCGTCCAGTCGACGCAGAAGATCACCAAGGCGATGAAGATGGTTGCCGCCTCGAAACTGCGCCGTGCGCAGGAGCAGGCGGAAGCGGCCCGTCCCTATTCCGAGCGCATGGAACGCATGATGACGTCGCTGACAGCCAGTCTGTCGGGCGCGGATGATGCCAATCCGTTGATGGTCGGTACTGGCAAGGACGATACATATCTGATCGTTGTCGCCACCGGTGAACGCGGTCTGTGTGGAGCGTTTAATTCGTCCATCGTGCGTGCTGCCCGTCGCCGCATCTCGGGTTTGTTGCAGGACGGCAAAACCGTCAAGATCATGTGCATCGGCCGCAAGGGCAAGGAATCACTCAAGCGTGAATACGGCTCGCTGATGATCAATGACGTTGATCTGTCGGAGGTCAAGAAGCTGGCGTTCAGTGACGCCCAGCCGATCTCGGCCACGCTGAACGATTTGTTTGAAGCCGGCGACTTTGATATCTGCGTCGTTTTTTACAACAAATTCCTCTCGGTCATGAGCCAGGAAGTTACCGAACAGCAGCTGATCCCGCTGCCTGCGCCAGACGCTGACGCAGCAGGCTCGGAAGAAGCCTCGGATGCGGCCTATGAATTTGAGCCTGAGGAAGATGAAATCCTCGCTGAACTTCTGCCGCGCAATCTGTCGGTACAGGTTTACCGCGCCTTGCTGGAAAACGCCGCCTCCGAACAGGGCTCGCGTATGACGGCGATGGACAACGCCACACGAAATGCCGGTGACATGATTGATCGCCTGAACATCGTCTACAACCGGACGCGTCAGGCCAACATCACCAAAGAACTTATTGAAATCATTTCCGGAGCCGAGGCCGTCTAGGCCGCGATGCACGGAAGATCCGTTTACTCACGGGAGTTAAAGTTATGAGCCAGGATACGAATATTGTCGGTAAGGTCAGCCAGGTTATTGGTGCCGTTGTCGACGTGCAGTTTGAGGAAGGCCATTTGCCGGCCATTCTGAACGCGCTGCAGACCGACAACCAGGGCAATCGCCTGGTGCTGGAAGTTGCCCAGCATCTCGGCGAATCAACGGTGCGCACCATCGCCATGGATTCGACCGAAGGTCTGGTTCGCGGGCAGGAAGTCAGCGACACCGGTCGCTCGATTGAAATGCCGACGGGCCCGGCGACACTGGGGCGTATTCTCAACGTCATCGGCGAGCCGATTGACGAGCGCGGTGAAGTTGTCGCCACGCAGATGAACCCGATCCACCGCAGCGCACCGGAATTCGTCGATCAGTCGACCGAAAGTGAAGTGCTGGTCACCGGCATCAAGGTCGTAGATCTGCTGGCCCCTTACGCCAAGGGCGGCAAGATTGGCCTGTTCGGCGGTGCCGGAGTTGGCAAGACCGTTCTTATTCAGGAATTGATCAACAACATCGCCAAGGGTCACGGCGGCTATTCGGTGTTCGCCGGTGTCGGCGAGCGTACGCGCGAGGGCAACGATCTTTATCATGAGATGATCGAGTCCGGTGTTATCGATCTCGAAGGCGATCAGTCCAAAGTGGCGCTGGTCTTCGGTCAGATGAACGAGCCGCCGGGTGCTCGTGCCCGTGTCGCACTGTCCGGTCTGGCTTTGGCCGAATATTTCCGCGACGAAGAAGGCCAGGATGTGCTGTTCTTCATCGATAACATTTTCCGTTTCACCCAGGCCGGTTCCGAAGTGTCCGCCCTGCTGGGTCGTATCCCGTCCGCCGTTGGCTATCAGCCGACACTGGCAACGGACATGGGCACACTGCAGGAGCGTATTACCTCGACCAACAAAGGCTCGATCACTTCAGTGCAGGCGATTTATGTGCCGGCTGATGATTTGACCGATCCGGCCCCTGCGACCTCGTTCTCGCACCTTGATGCGACGACTGTTCTGAACCGCCAGATCGCCGAATTGGGCATCTACCCGGCGGTGGATCCGCTCGATTCAACATCGCGTATGCTCGATCCGCGCATCGTCGGCGACACGCATTACGAAGTCGCTCGTGAAATCCAGCGTGTACTGCAGACCTACAAATCCCTGCAGGATATTATCGCCATTCTGGGCATGGACGAACTGTCGGAAGAAGACAAACTGACGGTGGCCCGCGCGCGTAAAATCCAGCGCTTCCTGAGCCAGCCTTTCCATGTTGCTGAAATCTTCACCGGATCACCCGGTGTGTTTGTCGCCCTTGAAGAAACCATTCGGGGCTTTGGCGAAATTCTCGCCGGCGATCACGATGACTTGCCGGAGGCCGCGTTCTACATGATCGGCACCATCGATGAAGCCATCGAAAAAGCCAAGAAGATGGCGGCGGAAGCAGCGTAGCGCAGATCGGTCTGAAGGATAATAGTGATGGCAGATAAAGTTGCGTTCGAGCTGGTCTCACCGGAGCGTTTATTGCTGGCCGCCGACTGTGAAATGGTCGTTGTTCCCGGCAGTGAAGGTGATTTTGGTGTCTTGGCCGGCCATGCCCCGATGATCTCATCGGTTCGTCCCGGCGTCATCGAGGTTCACGAGGAAGGTGCTGTCACCAACCGCGTTTTCATCTCCGGCGGTCTGGCCGAAGTAACCGATGATCGACTGACGGTGCTGGCCGAAGACGCCGTACCGGTCGGAGATCTGGACGCTGCCGATCTTGATCAACGCATCAAAAACGCCGGAGAAGATCTCGAGGACGCCACCACGGACGCCGCCCGTCACAAGCACGAGGCGACTATCGCCTTGCTCGAAGAGATGCGCCAGGCCGTAAATTAACTAATTGATATTTCAGAATAAACCCGCCTCCTGAACAGGATGGCGGGTTTTTTTGTGCGCTATTTTTTGGCGACCGGTGTTGCTGGTTTGGCCGCAGGTGCTTTGGCAGGTGCGGCGGCAGGTGCGGGCTCAGGCTCGTCTGATCCGAACAGCGACGAGAAAAAACCGGAAACGCTGCTTACCATCGAGGCAAAAAAGCCCTGGTCTTCCCTGGCCATGCTTTTGCCGGAGGTAGCACCCGGCGTCTTCAATTCACTGGTCAGTTTGGCCTTGGTTTTTTTGTCGAGCTGTTTGCCGACTTGCTGGCCGATGCTGGCGATCTCCTTGCCATCATCCTCGTCGACACCGTCCATGCCGACCGCCTTGACCAGATCGCCAACCCGTTTGCCCATGGCTTCGGCTGACATGCGATCCGCCTTCATCCGTGTCTTGCGCATCAGGGCAGCGATTTCAGGTTCTTCGCTGACAATTTCATCCGACCACTTCAGGGCCTGATCCTGGGCCCGGCCAATATCTTTACGTGTCATCGATTGCGCGGCCTGATCGCGCATGATTACGGCGGCCCGGCGATCCGGTTCCTTCAGTTCGGTAGCGGCAAGATTGAGCCAGGCATAGGCCAACAGATTGTCCTGCGCCGCACCCAGCCCCTTCAACATCGCCCGACCGAGCGCCAGTTGCGCCGGACCAAACCCTGCTTTCGCTGCTTTCAGGTAATACTCGTTCGCTCGCTGATAACTTTGCATCGGTCCATTGCCTGCGGCAATCAGATGAGCCACTTCGGTCTGGGCCCAGGCGTTGCCCTTGTCGGCGGCGGGCAGCAGGTACTGGTAGGCGCGGGAATAGTTGATCGGTACGCCCAGTCCATCGAGATACATCCGGGCCATGATCAACGCCGCCTTTTGCGGCTTTTTCTTCTTCTTCAGGACTTTCCTGAATTCCTTCAGGACCTTGCCGTAGTCGCCCTCGACGAAAGCATCGACGCCACCCGAGACGCTGGCGTTCGCCGTATTTCCGGCGATCAACAGGATCGCCGAAATCGTTGCCGCCATTAAAAAGTCTGTCCGTTGCGCCAAAATATGTGTTCCCCGAAAATGCCCAGGCTTTCCTGAATTACAAATGCACAGTTAATTTATACGTTAATTGGCCTCGTCGCAAAGTCTGGTGCGCCTGGCTTCTCAGGCAACGCGGCGTGTAGCAATGGTCAGCAGCCCGGCCCCGATCATAAAACTGCCGCCGATACGGTTGACCAGACGCTGCGTCGAGGGGCGCTGGAACCTGGCGCGCATTTCTCCCGCCAGCAGGGCCCAGACGGTAATACTCAATCCGGCCAGCGCCAGAAAAGTGATTTCAAGAATGACAAATTGTTGAAATACCGGCGCGGATGCCGTCGCGAATTGCGGTACGAAGGCGATAAAAAACACGATGCTTTTGGGATTAAGGGCGGTCACGACATATGCACTGAGGAACATGCCGCGATTGCTGTCTTGTCCACTGGCTGCGGCGTTTGCTGCCATTTCCCCGTTCGGTGCAGATGGTGCCGCTCGCCAGAGCTGGATGCCGAGCCAGATCAGATAGGCACCGCCGACCAGCTTCAGGATTGTAAACAAGGTGGCGGAGGCGGCAAGAATAGCGCCGGCCCCGAGTAATGAAATTGTCATGGCGGTAAAGTCGCCAAGCACGACGCCCGGCACCGTGGCCCACGCCGTTGACCGCCCACCCCTGAGCGCATAACCGACGATCAGCATGACCGTCGGGCCGGGAATGACGAGGATAGCAGTGCAGGCTGCGACATAAGCGAGCCAGATTTCGAAAGGCATGATTTCCCCCGATTTAGCGTTGATAACCGCATATAGGAGATCAATCGCATATATCAATACTGCAGAGAGACTAGATTCCCATTTTCTCGAGTTCGGGCCGGAAGGCATCCAGTACGCGACGGTAAAGCTCGGCCTTGAAAGGCACAATAAGCTCCGGCAGTTTTTCCGGCTCGGCCCACTGCCAGGCCCCGAATTCACGATGATGCACGTCTAGATCGATATCGTCGTCGGTGCCGAGGAATTTGATCAGAAACCATTTCTGGGTCTGCCCGCGATAACGTCCGCCCCACAACCGGCCAATCATGTCGGCGGGTAAATCATACGGCATCCAGTCCGGCAGTTCGGCGATAATTTCGGCCTTGTCGGCAGTGACACCGGTTTCTTCATAAAGCTCTCTCATCGCGCCCTCGCGCGGCGTCTCGCCCTTGTCGATGCCGCCCTGTGGCATTTGCCAGGCATCTGATTGCATGTCGAGACGGCTGCCGACAAAAACCCGGCCCTCGGCATTGATCAACATGATGCCGGCGCATTCGCGATAGGGCAGCGTTTCAATATCGATGGTCATCGTATGGGCTGGGTATTGGCGATGGCCGTGATCGGGGCCAGAACAATGCCCTTCTTATGCAAGGTGGCGATCCAGGCTTTCAGGCGCTCGACCGATACCGGGTACGGGAAGGCAATACCAACCGCAGAGCCAACGGATTTGGAAATACGCTCGAGCTCATAAAGCCTGGCATCAATACTGACGCGCGAGGCCTCGCGGTCGATGAAGCGGTTGTTGGCCGCGATGGGGACCTGTAATTCCTTGGCGACGCGGGCGGCGACGCTCTTGCGATCGGCCTTGGCGTCGAGATAGAGCAGACCGCGTTCCTTGAGGTTCTGGATAATCGGCAGAAGTTTCGTCTCGTTGGTCATGAACTTGGCGCCCATGTAGTTGGTCACACCGACATAACCCGGGAATCTTCCGAGTAACCAGTTGAGGCGGTCCATATTATCGGGTGTGCTCAGCGTCGTCAGCAGGGTGTGGGGACCCGGATCATTGTCGGGGTAGTCATAGGGCTCCATCGGCAACTCGAGCAAAACCTCGTGCCCGGCTGCACGTGACTGGGCGATCCAGTCGCCGAGATTTCGGGCGTAGGGCGCAAAGGACAACGTCACAGCACCCGGCAACTGCTGAATGGCGGCCAGCGTCTGGGTTCTGCTCAGGCCGAGGCCTGCCAGCACAACCGCGACCTTGCCGATTTTCTTGTCCTTGGCCGGGGCGGTGAAGGGGCGCGCGTAGACCTGCCAGGCCTGGCGGCCATCCGGTGCAATCTTGGGCAGCGGTCCCGACGTTGTTTCGTCGATAAGTTCAGGATCAACAGCCGCGACTTCGACTTTTTCTTCCTTGATCGTTTTCTTGATGACAGGTGCCGAAGTGGGGGCTTTGGACGCCTTTGATTTTTTGCCGGAAGCGGATATTGCTGTCGGCTCTTCACTGTCCGCCGCCGTTTTTGCCGGTTCATCGCCAGTTGAAGGCTCGTCACCTGCTGTCGACCCGGCCGTCGGCTTCGGTCGTGTATTTGCTTCGGCTTTCGCCGTTTTGGCGGGCTGCGGTTTTGGTGTGGCCTTTGCCTTTGGTTTTGGAGGCGGAGCCAGCGCTGTAATGACTTGCGCCGTCTCCAGTGCCTTGTCCTGCTCTTCCGGATCGAAGCTGATCATCAGCCAGCCGACAAGACTGGCAACAAGAACGATAAAAACCAGTGACGCAGCGATCAGACCGATCAGAGGACGGGATAGCCCACCCTCGTCATCATCGTCGTCATCGTCGTCATCAAAACTGCCAAGGTCGAAATCGTCGAAATCGTCATCGTCGTCGTCATCGCGGAAATCGAAGTCGTCGTCACCCCCGATGCCATCATCACCTTCGTCGTCATCATCATCGTCTTCGTCTTCGTCTTCGGAGTCGGGGATGCCAAAATCATTGCCTTCGCCGGTGCCAAAATCATCGACATCAAAATCGCCGCCCTCTTCGCCGTCTTCCTCTTCGTCGAGGTCGTCAAAGGGATCGGGACTGCGTGCCATCGCCTGTTAGTTCGCCGACTGTTTGGCGTACAGCGCCAAACCCTTCAAAAGATCGAGGGCGCGGGCGAGTTGGTAATCCTGCGGCGTATCATTTTTGGTCGCCTCGTTGTTTTCAGCACCGGACTTGTCCGTGACGCCGTTCTTGCCATTGTCGTTCTTCAAGGCATTGCGCAAAGAAGCTTCGGTCCGCCGGGGCCGGGTTTCGAGGACTTCGACTTTGGCCTGCGGTACATCCAGATCGGGCTCGATGCCTGTACCCTGAATGGAGCGCCCGGACGGCGTGTAGTAGCGCGAGGTCGTCAGGCGCATGGCGCCTCGACCCGACAGCGGGATAATGGTCTGGACTGACCCTTTGCCGAAGGATTTGGTGCCGAGCACGATGGCGCGACGATGATCCTGCAGCGCGCCGGCAACAATCTCAGAGGCTGAAGCCGAGCCACCGTTGATCAGGACAATGATCGGTTTGCCGTCGGAGATATCGCCGTCCCGTGCCGTGAAGCGCTGAACGTCATCGGACTGGCGGCCCCGCGTCGAGACGATTTCACCGTGATTGAGGAAAGCGTCCGAAACCGCAACGGCCTGATCCAGCAGTCCGCCCGGATTGTTGCGCAAGTCCAGAATAACGCCGGCATAACGATCACCGAGTTCTTCCTGAAGTTTTTTGATGCCGCGATTAAGACCGCTTTCAGTTTGTTCGCTGAATGAGGTAATTCGAACGTAGGCGGCATCGCCTTCAATGCGCGAGCGTACGCTCTGAACCTTGATGACGGCACGGGTAATCGAAATTTCCAGCAGTTTGTCAGTACCGGGCCGGCTGACCGTGAGCTCAATAGAGGTATTGACCGGGCCGCGCATTTTTTCCACTGCCTGGGCCAGTGTAAGGCCAAGCACGGCTTCGCCGTCAATCAGGGTCACCAGGTCACCGGATTTGATACCGGCACGGAAAGCAGGCGTATCGTCAATTGGTGAGACCACCTTCACATAGCCGTTTTCCATCGTCACTTCGATGCCCAGCCCGCCAAACTCGCCCTTGGTCTGGACCTGCATGTCGCGATAGCTTTTGGCGTTGAGGAAGCTCGAATGAGGATCAAGTGACGACAGCATGCCGTTAATCGCGCTCTCGATCAGTTCCTGATCGGTGACCTTTTCAACATAGTCAGCGCGCACGCGTTCAAAGACATCGCCAAACAAATCCAGCTGACGGTAAGTGTCTGAACCATCTGCCGATGCGGCGATCGGGCTTGCCATGATTGCCGTCACCGGCACGATCATCAGCGCGAACCCTTTAAGACCCGCTACCACTCTCTTGTGCATTATCCGCTAACCTTCCTGTCCTTTGATGCCAACCATCGCTGAGGATTGATCGGCTCCCCGTTCCGGCGTAACTCGAGATAGAGTGCCCGGGATTTGTCCCCTTTTACAGGGCTTTTGTTAACACTTCCACCCGGCGTCCCGTCGTCCATCTGGCCGACAGGTTCACCGGCCAGTAACCATTGTCCGACAACGCCGTCAACCCTCGACATTCCGGCGATCAACGTATGATATCCTTCGCCGTGTCCGATGATCAAGAGCAGGCCATAACTGCGAAACGGTCCGGCATAGACAACCCGGCCATCATAGGGTGCGACAACCGGTGCGCCAGGCCGGGTCGAGATGGTCAGGCCCCTGGATTTGACACCGGCCTCGTTGCGCTGGCCATAACCCAACACGATTCGTCCCCGGGCCGGCAAGGGCAGCCGTCCGAGTTCGGCACTGAACGGCGAACTGGTCGGCGGTTGCAGGCGACCTTCGGCGTCGGCGCCCTGCAGTGCCTGGCGTTGTTCCTCTTCCGCCAGCTTGTGCATCAGGGCGCGCAGGTCCTTGGCCTCGGCGGCAAGGCGCGCCATGCGTCGCTTTTCAGTCCGGCTTTGCTGGAGTGTAATGCTGCGCTGGCGTCCCGTGCGTTTGAGCAAGCGGTTGAGGGCAAGACGTTCCTTGCTCAAATCTGCATTGGCCATCGCGAGGCGAGCGCGTTTGACGCCAATTTCGGCTCGTAGATTGCGAAGCGAAGCCAGCTCGGCCGCCAGTCGATCGGCGCGGGCTTCCAGTTTGGGAATGACAGCCGAGAGCACGAGCGAGCTTCGAATGGTTTGCAACGGCGATCCCGGCGTGGCGAACAGGGCTTCGGGAGGCTGGCGCGAGAGCCGGGCAAGTGTTCCCAGCGTGTCGGCAAGCGAAGCCCGACGATTGATCAGATCTTGCGATTTTCTGTGTTCTTCTGCCGACAGCGCTGCCAGCTGTCCTTCCACGCTGCTCACCAGATCCTCAAATTCCTGAACCGTGGCCGCGGCCCCGATCAGCGACTTGCGCATGGAGGTAATATCCTGCTTCAGCCGATTGGCCTTGGTCTCGAGATCGCGCTGATGATCACGGCGTTGCTGCAATTCACGCTCGACCTGGCGCAGCTTCTTTTGCGCCGCCTCATCGGCCCGGGCGGCCTGCTGCAGGGGCAGGACAGCAATGATCAGGCCCGCCAGCAAAATGGTGGATATCCGGCTGAAAGCCCTGTTATGCCGTGGCTTGCGCCGCATTTCCGCCTGATCGAGATGAAGTTTGGGAGGTCGCATCACCGGATTTGGCAAGCGTTTGTCCGCTCATCGCTGCCGGAATTTCGAGCCCCATCAGATCCAGGATCGTTGGTGCCACGTCAGCCAGCCGACCGTCGTCCAGTACGTTGATATCGCCGGGCGCGTTGATCAATACAGCAGGCACGGCTTCCATTGTGTGGGCAGTATGCGGCACACCGGTGGTGGCGTCGCGCATGCATTCGGCGTTGCCATGATCGGCGGTGATCAACAGGGTACCGCCGGCTTGCTGCACGGCTTGTTCCAGCCGTCCGAGACAGACATCGACCGCTTCTGCCGCCTTGACGGCCGCCGCCAGAATACCCGTATGGCCGACCATGTCGCCGTTGGCATAATTGACGAGGATGAAATCGAATTTCTTCGACCCGATTGCCGTGACAAGTTCGTCGGTCACTTCGGGGGCCGACATTTCGGGCTGCAGATCATACGTTGCGACCCGGGGCGAGGGGACAAGTATGCGCTCCTCCCCTTCGAAAACCGTTTCTTCGCCGCCATTAAAGAAGAAAGTGACGTGGGCATACTTTTCTGTTTCGGCGATACGCAGCTGTTTGCCACCGGCCCGGGAGACGACGTCACCGATGGTGTCGACCAGTCGCCTCGGCGGATACATCGCCGTCATCCGCTCCGCCAGGGCCCGCGAATACTCCACCAGGCCACAGGCTGTAGCGAGGGCCGGTCGCGTGGCACGGTCAAAGCCATCGAAAACCGGATCGATCAGCGCGTTGAGAATTTCGCGCGCCCGGTCGGCCCGGAAATTGGCCATCAGCAGGCCATCTCCATCGCGCATACCGGCATAGTCACCAATGATGCGCGGCGTGACAAATTCGTCGGTCTCGCCTTCATCGTAGGCCTGATCGATGGCCTCGGCTGGCGTTTGTGCCGGCGTGCCTCGCGCAGAAGTGATCGCGTCAAAACCGCGTGTGACCCGGTCCCAGCGCTTGTCACGGTCCATGGCAAAATAGCGTCCGGTGACGGTGGCCACGCGCGCGCCATCAATTTCAGCAATATCCTCTTCAAACTTACGCAAATATTCCCGGGCACTCTGCGGTGGTGTGTCGCGGCCATCGAGGAAGGTATGAACAGCAACCGGGACTCCCGTTGCGGAGACAATCCGCGCTATTGCGACCATATGATCCTGATGCGAATGCACGCCACCCGGCGACAGAAGGCCCAGTAAATGACAGGTGCCGCCGGAATTCTGCAAATGGGTAATGTGATCAAGCAGCCCGACATTTTGGGCCATGGCCCCGCTGGCGACTTCGGCGTCGATCAGTGGCAGGTCCTGCACAACGACGCGCCCGGCCCCCAGATTCATGTGGCCGACCTCAGAATTGCCCATTTGCCCGTCCGGCAGTCCCACCTGACTACCCGACGTCTGCAAAAAGGCCTGCGGGCAAGTCGTCATAAAACGATCCCAGTTTGGCGTGACGGCCTGGGCAATGGCGTTATCGGCCGGGTCATCGCGATGACCCCAGCCATCAAGGATGCACAGGATGACGGGCCGGGGGTGCAACTGATCGTTCATGCCGGTTGTTATATCAGATTAGTGCCGCTGTAAGTGCCTTTTCGCGATGATTTCTGCGGTTGGAGGACAGGCGGCCGGCCCGTTACACATTGAAACAAATCAACGTCTGCCCGAAATATCCCTGAAACAAATGAGCGCTAGGGTTTTTTTACTGCCATCAGGATTGCTGAAATCGAACCAGGCGATGAATACGGTGTTTTACTGAAATGGAAAAGAAACCCCACACTTTCTTGCGAGCGCTCCTTCTGGCGGGACTGCCGAACGCCCAATAGGTGTCACTTCAGGGGATCAAGCTTCCATAAATTTTCTGCATTGCGGTGGGCGACGGCGTGGGCGACTGCGTCGGGCAGTTCAGCCAGCGCTTCGCGCCAGAGCTTGACCTGGGCGACATACTGATCGCCCCAGTGTTGGGCGAAGACGTTGTCAAAGCCGAGCACAAAACGTGTGGGGTGGGCTGTGATCAAGATTTTCCAGTCCGGTTTCAGGCGTCGCCCCTCGAACAAATTCACCCACGGCTGGCTTGATATCCCGGCGGTAATCGAGTTTGACCACGAGGGGATGAAATGAATGTTGGGATGAGCTTCGATCAATCGGCGCGTGTCGGCATGATCGAGCTGGCCCATATGGGTCAGCGCAAAGGGATGCCGGGGATGCGCTCGCAACAGACCCTCTAGTTCCTTCATTAAACCCGCCCTGGCGTCACCGGACGCGGCAAATTCATAATGCAGCACGACAGGCCAGCCGCGTTGAAAGGCGATTTCCAGCGCCGCCCGAACCTGGGGAGATGAGGCCGGAATTACCCATTTCGGTGCAACATTCCCCTTGGCAGCATGCCAGAGGATAATCTCAGCCATGGCGGCAAATTGCGGCAGGTGCTCCTGGGCGCGCAGAAGTTTGTAATAATTCGGATGGTTGTCTGCGTAGACGCGGCCCTTGGTGCGCAAGGCGGCGATGATCCGATTCCTGTTCGCAGCGGCGAAGGAGTCGATCTGCCAGTGCTTGAGGTAACCCCGCGCCGACAAAATAATCCGCGCCACGCCGGCCCGGTCCATCAACGGTACGATGCGCTCCAGATTGACGAGATGATCGACCTGGCTGTGGGCATCGATAATCGGTCCGCGCCAGCTTTTGTCGGCCTCGGCCGCAAAGGTCGATAGCGGAACTGTAGCGGCCACGATTGCCAGAAACCGGGGAAACAATACCTTTGACCACATGATGGTGCCTCCGGCGTTAGTTGATCCTCATAGAGTTAGTTCAAAGCCCGATCACATCCACCAGGGTCGCGCCGTTTTGTTTCAACACGGCGTGGTGATCTTCAACTTTTTTCTGAATCTCCGTCGGCACCTGTAGTTCTTGATCAAATTCGGGGCGGTTGCGTAAACCCCAGAACCAGGCATCAACCCTTGGGTGACGCGCTGCCAGGGGATAGCCGCAGCGCTCCAGCCGGTTGACGTAAATGACCCAGGCGACGTCGAGCACGGAAAGCGCATCGCCGATCAGGTAATCGCTATGTTCAAGTCCGGCCTCGAGTTCATCAAGCGCCAGCCTGAAAATGTGTGCCGACGCCCGGACTGCGTCATCCGTGATGCCGATACCGCCGGCAGTACGCCAGAAGTTGAGCTCGCGCTCCTTGTGCGTGTCCTTCTCGCCCCGCACCTGGCCGGTGCCGCGTTCCTCGTAATTTTTCAGGGTTTCCTTCGAGCGAGGTTCCTTGCCGCGTGGATGGGTGAAGCGGAACGTCAGGGTTCTGAGATCAAGGTGCAGATCGTCTTCGTAACGCAACAAGTCAACCATGCGGTCTTCGAGGCCGGGCGGGATCAATTTTGTTTCGGGAAAGCGTTCATCGAGCAGCAGCAGGATATCGTTGCTCTCGATGTGTATCTCACCGTCATGCACCAGCGTCGGCACCAGGCCGCGTGGATTAATGCCGAGATAATATGCTGTGTAGTTTTCCCCCGCCGCAAGGTCGAGGTGATGCGGTGTCCAGTCGAGATTTTTCAGATTGAGGCAAACCCGCATCTTTTGCGAACACGACGAGCCATCGAAATGAAAGAGATGCAGCCCTTGCCAGTCGAGTACTTCTTTGGTCTGAACGTCACTTTCAAAAAGTTGAACCATTGAGATGTCCTGACTGTGGCGACGGGCTATTTTCAGCTTCTCGACGAAGCGCCAACAGGAGGATATCGAAGAATTTGCGGGTCTTCAATATCCTCCCCAGGTCGCCCCCAGGCCCCTGTCATTCGTTTGGTCCCACAGGTATACCAACTATTTTCTGCTGCCGTTGACGGCGTAGGCAATCGTGCTGCGATCGAAGCCGATATCGTCGAGCTGTTGGTGGCTCAGACCCTGCAAATGGGCAATAGCCCTTCGTTTCTCGCGCTGGTCGCTCAGGGCTCTGATCATCCCGGCGACGAAGTCTGACAGCCCGGCGGTGACCGGTCTGCGGTCCTGGTACGTGTGGTAGTGTCTTTCAACGAAGGTCATGTCTCTTCTCCTGTCTGTCGGGTGTCGCCTCAGCAAAAGCCGGGCGAGATTTCTGCAAATTTTGCCTTTGCGCCTGCCTTGACGCCTTCGACGGTGGCGAGGAAATTCGGATGGGTCATGCCGGAGCCTAGATAGGTCCAACGCAAAGCCTGCTGCTGCACGAGGCAATACGTGGCTTCTTCCGCGTCGCTCAGGCGTCGGCCACTGATCTGGCGCAGGGCTTCGATATCCATTTCCATCTGTGCCGCCAGGCCATTGTCGAGCAGCGTGCCGATCGACATATAGTCCTCAAAGGCCCGGTCGATTTCCTCAGCCGTACAGGCATCGGCGAGCGACATCACCATCATGGTGTCGAGCTTGGCGTGCTGCACTTCCTCCATCCAGTGATGCTTCAACAGATTGGCGAACTGCGAATCGAGGCTTTGATTGTCTTTCACGCCGGCAACGTAATGCGCCTGGGTCATCCATTCGATATGCAGCACGACCATGGCAACCGCCAGCGGATGATGAGCGAGCACGGCACGCGAAATCTCGTCGGCCGGACCGATGACACCGCACTCGACCGGAAAGCCTTTTTTGAATTCCTCGGCGAAGCGCTTGAACAAATGAATATGTTTGGCTTCTTCTGCGGCAAATTCGAGGAAGGCACGCGTGCGGTAATCATCGCCATCCAGATGCGGCCGGGCATGATCCATCACAAACGGCAGGATGAATTCCTCGACCAGACCGAATGTGTGCAGGTAGCCATTGCCCCGGATCTGGTTGAGCTGGACCTTTTCCTCATCGCTGAGGAAATGCAGGCCATCGACGCGGGCGAGGGCTTCGGGCAGAAAGCGTTTGCTGAAATCGAGCGGCTTGTCGTCGCCAATCAGGTCTTCAACCCGCCAGCTGACACGTTCCTGGGCCTCGAGGACTGCCTGATATGAATAATTGTGTTCCATGTCACTTAACTTCCAAAAATCGCGACGCCCGTTGGCCGCAGGGGGAAGATGACGCCTCGACATGGAATTCATCGTTTGAATGAGCGTGGTATTTTGGCCAAATAGCGTTGAAACTGGCATTAATTGCGTATTACAGACTTGCGGAGACCGGTTTTTCCGGTGAAATTCCGAATCCGGGGCCTGCGAGACTTGTTGGGAAATTTTGAATGTCGCTAGCGGTTAACTTATTGGGGGAGTTGGAGGTTTTGCGTGATGGCGAAGTTGTCGCGCTGCCGCCATCGCGAAAGACACGCGCATTGCTCGCCTATCTCGCAGTTGAGGGCGGGGATCATCGCCGTGACAGGCTGATAGAGCTCTTGTGGGAAGTCCCGGATGATCCGCGGGCTGCCTTGCGCTGGAGCCTGAGCAAATTGCGCGGCATCGTTAACGATGACGACCTTGAGCCCCTAACCGCTACCCGTGAGCATGTCAGCTTTGCCGGAGAGGGCGTACAGATCGACCTGGCGGCACTGCATTGCGCTGGAAACACACCGGTCCCGGTGCTGTCTCTGGAGGATTTGCTGTCAGACGCGGCGAAATTTCGCGGCAGCTTTCTCGAAGGCCTGAACCTGACGGAATGCCCTGAATTTGAAATCTGGTGTGCGGCCGCCCGCGAGGACGCCCGTCGTTTGCATGTCGGCGTGCTGGCCGAACTGGTTCAACGCCTGGAACACCAGGCCGAAGAAGCGCTGCCCCATGCCCGCAAGTGGGCTGAGACAGACGCGCTGGATGAGGCGGTCCACGCCGCCGTCGTCCGCCTGTTGCGCGCCTGCGGCCGCCGCGATGAAGCCAAACAACATCGTCGGAGCAGCGCCAGAATTCTGGCCGAGGCCGACATTGAACTGGATGGACGTCTGGCGGCGGCAGCGGACAGCCCGGTGGGGAATTCCGGCGGCCCGGCGACGTCTCGTCCCGCATCTCCGGCACCAGAGGCGCTGGTTCAGGACATCCGATTTTGCGGTGCGCCGGACGGTGTACGCATTGCCTATTCAAGCGTCGGGTCGGGTCCGCCCATCGTCAAGGCGGCCAATTTCCTCAACCATCTGGAGTTTGATCTGGAAAGCCCGGTCTGGCGTCATCTGATCGGTGACATCGCCTCCCGCAACACGTTGATCCGCTACGACGAACGCGGCACCGGCCTGTCTGACTGGAAGGTTGACGACATTACTTTCGAGGCTTGCGTGAGTGATCTGGAAGCCGTCGTCGATAACCTCGGTCTCGAAAAATTCGTCCTGTTCGGTATCTCGCAAGGGGCGGCGGTTTCAATCGCCTATGCCGCGCGCCACCCCGAACGCGTCAGCAAGATGATCCTGCATGGCGGTTACGCGCTGGGCTGGCGCAATTCGGGTACGCCGGAACAAATCGCCGGGCGCGAAGCCATGGTGACGTTGATGGCGACGGGCTGGGGTCAGGACAATCCGATGTTCCGCCAGATGTTCACGTCGCAGTTTATCCCCGATGCCACAGCGGCACAGAACGACTGGTTCAACGAACTGCAACTGGTCTCGACCTCGCCGGAGAACGCCGTCAAGCTCGAACGCGTCAACAACGACATTGATGTGCGCCACTTGCTCGATGAGGTCACGGTGCCGACCATGGTGACGCATTCACGCGGTGAAGCAAGGGTGCCCTTCGAAGCCGGGCGCCGCCTCGCCATGGGCATCGAGAAAGCCCGCTTCGTGCCGCTGGAAAGCAACAATCACCTGATCCTCGAACAGGAACCCGCCTGGCAACTCTTCCGCACCGTCTTCCGGGGCTTTGTCGAATCCGAAAGTTGAATTGATCCGGACCGTCAGCCCGGCGTCAGTTCATTCCGGTCGGTATGCTCGAATTCCCTGCCGTAAATATCGAGGATTATCGTTTGAGAATAGGACAGCGTACCGCTGCCGAAGTTGACTTGCTGACGAAACTCCCTGGTTGCGGCGTTTTGCTGCATGAAAGGGGATTGAATAATTTGCCAGTCCCCATCTCCCGCTTTTGCTGACACGCTTAATGTCATGCGACCGTCCGTGTCCTGTTCGCCTGTGTGTGGTCCACCCGCGAGTACGCAGACGCCGCGCGGAATTACCAGCGAATGCATGACGGTGGCGGCATCGCGATCCCACATCCAGTAGCCGGATTGATCGTGAAAGACCTCGGCGTTTGATTTGCGCTGTACGACCTGGCGATAATGCACGGCGGCGATGGTTTGTTTCTCCGCGTTCGAGACGTTGCCCGCCGCGGAATATGTAATGGTTTCGAAGTACGGATTGGTCTCGGCGCCATCCGGCTCAGGGGCTATATCAACGCCCTTGTCGCCTTGCCAGACACCGATCAGGCCGGTGAGCGGGCCATAGTCGACCCCGTTGGTATCGTTCATTTGCCCCTCTTTTCCATCAGCCGACTTAATCGCTGTTCACGTTGCCCGGGATGCGGCCTCGCAGTCAAGATGATAGGCTTCGCCATTCATTCAACACCGGGGGTGAGTCATGACCGAGCAATTCGATGCCATTATCATTGGAACGGGTCAGGCGGGCCCATCGCTTGCCCAGCGTATGACCGGCGAGGGCATGAAGGTTGCCATCATCGAGCGCAAGCTGTTTGGCGGGACTTGTGTCAACGTCGGCTGCATCCCGACCAAGGCCCTGGTCGCCAGCGCCCGGGCGGCTTACATGGCCCGTCGCGGTGATGATTTTGGCGTTGGCATTGATGGTGCCATTAACGTCGATATGGCAAAGGTCAAGGCCCGGAAAGATGGCATCGTCGCGCAATCGAATACCGGCGTGACCAACTGGGTCAAAAACATGGAAAACCTGACGGTGATCGAAGGCCATGGCCGGCTGGAGAGTGCAAATTCTGTGCGCGTCAATGATCGCCTGCTGCAGGCTGACCAGATCGTGCTTAACGTCGGGGGCCGGGCCGTCGTGCCGGATATGCCGGGGATTGCGGATGTCGATTATCTGATCAATACCAGTATCATGGACGTCGATTTTCTGCCTGATCACCTGATTGTCATTGGCGGCAGTTATATCGGTCTCGAATTCGCCCAGATGTATCGTCGCTTCGGCTCCCGCGTCACCGTCGTCGAGATGGGCCCGCGACTGATCGGTCGCGAGGACGAAGAAATCTCGGACGCCGTAAGGGATATCCTGGAAAACGAAGGCGTTGAAATCCGCCTCAATGCCGATTGCATTGGTCTGGCGAAAAGCGATAGCGGGGTCGTGGTCACGGCAAGCTGTGAACCCGGCCCTGAGGACATCGTCGGCAGTCACGTGTTGCTGGCGGTCGGGCGCAAACCAAATACCGATGATCTCGGCCTGGAGACCGCCGGTGTCGAGATGGATGGTCGGGGCTATATCGTAGTGGATGACGCATTGCAGACAAATGTGCCCGGCATTTGGGCCATGGGCGATGTCAATGGCCGGGGGGCCTTCACGCATACCTCCTACAACGATTACGAAATTCTCGCCGCCAACATGTTTGACAAGGACCCGAGGCGTGTTTCGGATCGCCTCACGGTCTATGGCCTGTTTATCGATCCACCGTTGGGGCGCGTCGGCATGACCGAGGATCAGGTTCGCCAATCCGGGCGCAAGGCGTTGGTCGGCAAGATGATGATGACCCGGGTCGGACGGGCGCGGGAGCGCAGCGAAACGCAAGGCCTGATGAAGGTGCTGATCGACGCCGAGACCAAGCGCATTCTCGGGGCAGCCATCCTCGGCATCGGTGGCGATGAAGTCATCCATTCGTTGATCGATGTGATGTACGCCGACGCCCCCTACACTGTGATCCAGCGTGCGACGCACATTCACCCGACGGTCAGCGAATTGATCCCGACCATGCTCGGCAATCTCGAGCCGCTCAACTAACCCCGTTGGTTGCTGGTCCGGACCGCCATGACCCGGCGGAAGGCGAGAGTCCGGGCATATATTTGAATTGGTCAGGACATCAATTCGGGCACAATATGTTCGCGGGGTACGCGGGTGGAATAGAGCAACTGCACCGGTCGTCCGGTTTCGCAGATGGTGCAGGCGCGCAGATAGATTTCACGATCCACCATCTCGCTGATCAAAATATCAACGCCGTCGGCCGCGTATTTGACCTCGAACCAGCCACAACTGTCATCGTGGGGATTCTCACGCCAGACTCGATTGATGTAACCCGGCACCTGTTTGCCGTGGACCAGCAATGCCAGACGGCTTCTGCGCCATCGGCGATAATTCCAGACGCCGAAGACGGGCAGGGAGGCGAACATAAAGCTCCACAACATTCCCCACAGGCCGCCGGGCACAAAATAGCCTTCTTTGGCCCGCGCGACTGTCGGGTCTGAAGGGAGGTATTCGACGCCAATTTCCGTGCCTGTTTTCAGGAAACCGGTGAACAGGCTGGTCGCTTCGTGTTCGGGGATCTGATTGTTGCTGAAGCGAAAACGGACCTTGAATATCAGTTTCTTTGGCATCAGAACGTTGTCACCCAGCGTCCGGTTGGCAAAATACGACTCAATCACCATGCCTTGCGCATCTTCTCCACTGACGTCGAGGCGAAGGTCGTCGATGATCTCAACGGGAAAGAATATGATCGTGAGGAACGCGCATATGACCGCGCTCAGCGCCAGCGTTGTTTGCCACTTTCGCTCGCCCTTGAGCGCGAAGGCGCGGAGCGACTCCGGTACCGCCCGCGGCGGCACCTGGCCGGAGAACGCATCCCAGTCCAGATTATCGGAAATTTCAGTGCTCACGTTGTTCGACTTCCATGACGGCAAGGGATCAGAGCAATTCTCATTTCCGAAGCCTACCTGATACATCAGCAATCTGGAACATTTTGGACAATCGGGCTACTGTGACCCTGAGTTTTCCAGGGGGAAGTGTGAAATTGATGAACCGCTCAGCCAATTCACAGACCGATCAATATGATCGTATCCCGGTGCTGGATATGGGGCCTTATCTGGCAGGGGACGCTGGTGCGCGGGAAGAGCTGGCGCGTCAGCTTCGACATGTTCAGGAAAATATCGGTTTTTACGTCGTCGTGAATAATGGCGTCGATTTTTCGAAGCTTGATCCGGTTTATGCGGCGTTGAAGAATTTTTTCGCCCTGCCGATCGAAGACAAGCTCAAATTCGCCATCGATGATACGTCGCTTGGTTATATTCCCATTCGCTCGACGCTCTATGTGACATCGATCATCAATCAGAACAACAAGAAAGACCTCAACGAAACGCTGACGCTGGCGCGGGAGCGACCGGCCGATCATCCGGCAGTGCTGGAGCGCCGGCGCTTCCACGGCCCCAATCGCTGGCCCGACATCGCGGGCTTCCGGGATGCCGTCATCGCCTGGCAGGAAACCATCGCCACGCTCGGTCAAAGGCTGTTGCCGCTGTATGCCCTGGCGCTCGACAAACCGGCAGATTTCTTCGATGCATGTTTTACGGATCCCATCATGTGGAGCCGCAACGCGTATTACCCGCCGCTTCAGCCCGAAGACAATCAGTTCGGGATTTCGCCGCATTGCGACCACTCTTTCCTCACCATGTTGTCGATGGCGGAGGAACCGGGTCTTGAAATCCTCAACGGCGATGGTAGTTGGTTGCGGCCCGATGCAGTTGAGAACGGCATTCTCATCAACACCGGCGAGTTCCTCAACCGCTGGACAAACGGGCGCTTCCTGCCGACGCCGCACCGCGTCGTCTCGCCCGAGCATGATCGTTATTCAATTGCTACATTTCTTAATCCCGATTCTGACACTTCGAGCGAGGCGCTTGATACCTGTGTCAGCGCCGACAATCCGGCGAAGTTTGAAGCGATGACAATGCAGGACTACGTCGAGGACTATATCGACCAGAATTATTTGCGCAGTGCTGGCGGCACCCAGGAAGACATCGCCTGACATGACCGCCAGCATACCCAGACGCTTGATTTTGTCGGCATTGGGAAGTGGTATCGTGCTGGCCGATGCAATTCGGTCGACTGCCGCTCTGTCTGACACGGGGCAAGGTGGTGACATCGATCAACCCGGCGATCCGGGGGACAGAGCATTCATTCGGCGGGCCTTTGAAATGCAGCGTCTGGCCATTGAATATGGCGATCAGTCGTATGGCGCAGTTGTGGTCATGAAGGGACAGATCGTCGGCCAGTCGTGGAGCCGGGTCATCCTTGATCACGATCCTACGGGACACGCCGAAATGTCGGCGATACGCGATGCATCCCGGCGTTTGAAAAACCGCAATTTAAGTGGCGCTGTTCTCTATTCGTCATCCAGACCCTGTCCGATGTGCGAGGCTGCAGCGTATTGGGCCAGCGTCGACCAGATGATCCATGGTGCCGATGCCAGCAAGGCCGGACCGCCGAAACTCTGTCGATAAGCTGCGTCAAGCGTCGGGCGCGGCTGCGCTCTGGCGGCTTTCGCGGTAAATTACGTAGAGCCCGGCGGCGGCGATGACGGCGCTGCCGATCAGGGTGTCCAGACCCGGCACATCATCAAATACCAGATAACCGAGTATCATCACCCAAATCATTTTGCTGTAGTTGAAGGGTGCGAGAAATGAGGCCTCGGCCTTTGAGAACGCCTGGATCATGCAAAAATGGGCGCCCGCACCCATGGTGCCGATGATCAGGAACATCAGTACATGACTGGCCGTCGGCGTGGTCCAGAAAAACGGCACGATCAGGCTGGCCCAGATGGTCCCGCCGATGCTGGTGTACAGAAGCGTGGTCTGATGCCGGTCTCCGCCCCCATCCGACAGGCGGCGGGTGAAGAGCTGGAAAAGCGCAAAGCAAATCGCACCCAGAACCGCCATGCCCGCCGACCAGTGCCAGACAGCGCCGCCGGGGCGCACGATCAACATTACACCGGCCAGGCCGACGATGACGGCGAGCCAGCGGTGCCAGCCGACGCGCTCGCCAAGGAACGGAACGGACAGGGCAGTCATGAACAACGGCCCGGTGAAACCGATAGCCGTGGCTTCTGCAATCGGCAGATAGGTCAGGCTGACAAACAGGCTGGCGATCGACAACACCAGGAAACCCGGACGTATGAACTGCAGGACGGGCCGGCTGCTTCGCAGCAGACCAAATTGCCCGCGAACGCCGAAGTAGCCGCCGACGAATACTGTGATGCCGACGAAATAGCCCCAGACCAGCATCACCGCGTGCAGTTCGTCTGTGTAAAACTTGCAGGTGGTGTCGACCAGGGCAATCAGGCCAATGGCAACCAGTAAATAGAGCACGGCCACGTTGGCCTGGGAAACCGGCATACAAAATACTCGACGTTTACAGAGGGCTCGATGAAAGGATGTGAACTGTTTCACAGAGACTATGATTTTTTCGAAGATAAAGCATCTCAAGGTTCGGCGGTGATCCCTTTAATAAACCGGAATAGTCCTTGTAGACTATGACCGGCACAATAAAGTACCTGACCATTGTTCAGATGGCATGAGACAGGTGGGGATATGAAGCTGCACTACGCGTTGAGTTCGCCCTATGTTCACAAGGTTATGCTGGTCGCCCACGAATGCGGTTTGCTGGACCGGATTGAACTTGTGACAACGACCGCACAAACTGTCATCGATGACGTGAGTGTCGACAACCCACTGGGACAAATTCCAACCTTGATCACCGACGATGGCGCTGTGATGTACGATTCGCTGGTGATTATGGAATACCTGAACCACTTTTCCGCCAGCAATCTGATCCCGCCGCCTGGTCCGGCGAGGTGGCCCGTCATGCGCATTCATGCGCTGGGGCAGGGTGTAATTGACGCGCTGAACCTCAGGTTCAATGAATTGCGTCGTCCCGCGAGCGAACAGTCACCGACGTGGATTTCAAAGAAAGAAATAGAAGTACTACGGGTCTTCGACGTGCTCGAGGCCGAGGCCATGGCGGTGCGCCTGCCGGACGACGCCGATTTTGGTACGCTCACTATAGGCTGCTGCCTCGCCTATGCGGACCGGCGCTGGCCCGAGGGCGAATGGCGATCCGGGCGAGCGGCCCTTGCCGCCTGGTTTGAACGTTTTGCGTCCCGACCGTCGATGCAGGACACGACACCTCCCTCCACATAATCATCGATGAACGCGACAATTCGCGTAGACTTTTGTCATCGCAGCCGTTCGACAAATTTATACGGATAGATTTATGTCATTTTACGGAATTCCGCCTGAAGATCTGGATGAGGCCATTAAATTGACAATCCGGATCATGAATATTTACGAGAAACACAATCAGCCGATTATCAGCACCGACAATATGCTGGTCGCCATGCGCAGTATGAGTTTCATGAATGAGCCGCGTTTTGATGCCGCCATCCAGCAGTATTGCCACGATCAAAATGGCGAGATCATTCTCGACAACATCATGAAATTCTGGCGGCTTCACATTTATACCTGGTGTTGCGCCCAGGCGCTCAATCGAGAGGCAAGTCTGGTCGAGTGCGGGGTTCATCTGGGCCTTTATTCACTGGTCATGATGAAGACCCTGAATTTCGGGGATACCGGCCGGGAGATGTATCTTTACGATACCTTTGAAGGTTTGCCGCCTGAGTTATCCAGCAGCCATGAACGCGCCCGGGTTGAGGGTGTTTATGACATACCCGACTGGGAGCAACGGGTTCGGCAAAGTTTTTCGCCCTATCCCAATGCCCATGTCGTCCGTGGCAACGTGCCCGAAGTCTTGAGCGAAACGGCACCGCAAACCGTCTCTTTCCTGCACATCGATATGAATGCGGCTCTGGCCGAAATCGCGGCACTGGACTTTTTCCGGCCCAGGCTGGTAACAGGCGCGATCATCTTGCTCGACGATTTTGGACGCTCCGAATACGCCGGCCTTGGCCAGGCCCATATTGACTGGTTCGGCGCAATCGATCTCGAAATTCTCGAACTGCCGACCGGTCAGGGCATGGTCATCTGGCGCTAGAGAATTTTCCGCTAGTGCCCCTTGTGGTAGGGGTGATTTTTGAGGATGCAGTCGGCGCGGAAGATTTGTTCGACCAGCATGACCCGAACCAGCATGTGCGGCCAGGTCATGGCCCCGAGTGAGAGCTTGAGCCCGGCTTTGTCGAGCACGGATTGATCGAGGCCGTCCGCCCCGCCGATGACAAAGACGACGTCGCGCTGGCCGTTGTCCTGCCAGCTTCGCAAATGTCTGGCGAGGTCTTCACTGGAGTTTGATTTGCCGCGTGTATCAAGGGCGACGATGAAGGCACCTTCGGCCACGGCGTCGAGGATCAAAGTGGCTTCCCGGACCATGAGCTCGGGGCCCTTGAGCGGGCGGCGTTCCTCGACTTCGCGCAACTTTATCGCCGGCTTCAGGCGACCGGCATAGTCTTCATAGATGTCGCGCATCGGGCCTTTTTTGGCGCGCCCGACGGCGACGATCTGCAGTTGCATGTCAGCCGGTAGCCGCTTCGGCGACCTCTGGCATGTCGTCGGTTAGCTCTGCCGTCCACATTTTTTCAAGCGCGTAGAAATCACGCACTTCAGGACGGAACAAATGAACAATAATGTCTCCGGTGTCGATCAGCACCCAGTCAGACTGCGCCTGACCTTCAATCGACGGGCGACCATAACCGGCCTGTTTGCTGCGTTTGGTCAGGTGATCGGCCATCGCACTCACGTGACGTTGCGAGGTGCCCGACGCAATCACCATATAATCAGCTAATGAGGTTTTTCCGGAAAGGTCTATTGAGACAACATCGACCGCCTTGTCGTCGTCCAGCGACGTCAGAACGATCTCATGCAGGTTGGCGTTTGCAGCACCTGCGGCTTTGGGACTGGTTATGACAGTTTACTCCATTAAAAGTGTTCAGATATCAGGGACCAAAATACTACGCCGGCAAACAACTACACATCGTCAGTTCCGTCCGTGCTGTTCGCACGACCGGATTTTTCAGCGCGAATGGCGCTGGCAGAAGCGGGATCATATGCCGCCCACAGGAACAACCAGGCCGGGGGCGGTTGGTCCGCCAGGTTCCGGCGTGCCCTGTGGTTTATTCGGCAAGAAGCAAACCGTTGAGCCGCTCTGCCTGCCAAGGCCTTATGAGAATACCTGGGGCGGTCAAAAATCGCAACGGGCACGGTGGCTAAAATTTCTGTCCAGCGCCGCCAGCGCGGCAATTGCACCAGGTTATCGGCCCCCATAATCCAGACAAACCGGTAGTTTCGGTAGCGTTTCTGCAGGCTTTTCAGGGTATCGGCAGTATAGCGAAAATTATTCCGGGCTTCAAAGTCCGAGACCTTGATGCGGCCCCGGCCTGCCAGCTTTTGCGCGCCGGCCAGGCGTTCATCGAACGAGGCCATGCCGTTTTCCGGCTTCAGCGGATTTTGCGGTGAGACCAGCCACCAGACCTCATCAAGGCCCAGCAGTCGCAGCGCCAGATCACTGATCTTTTTGTGACCCGCGTGCGCCGGGTTGAACGAGCCCCCGAGGAGGCCGATGCGTCTGCCGGAACGTCGAGACATTTAAGGCCTGGTGTGACCCGTGCCACGAACGAGATATTTGAACGTCGTCAACTGTTCGAGGCCGACCGGACCGCGGGCATGCATGCGCCCGGTCGAGATTCCTATCTCGGCACCCATGCCGAACTCGCCGCCATCGGCATACTGGGTCGAGGCATTGTGCAACAGGATGGCGCTGTCGACCTCGTTAAGGAAACGCTCCGCGGTCACTGTGTCATCGGTGATGATGCATTCGGTGTGGTGCGAGCCATAGTGATCGATATGCGCCATGGCGGCATCCAGATCATCAACCACGCGGGCCGAGATTATGGTATCGAGATGTTCGGTATACCAGTCGTCCTCGGTCGCCGCGACTACATCAGCACTGACGGCTTGCGTCGCGGCATCGCCCCGCACTTCACAGCCTGCCGCGATCAGATCATCGATGATCGGCTTCAGATGTGTGTCGGCCACCGCCTTGTCGACCAGCAAGGTCTCGGCCGCACCACAAATTCCGGTGCGCCGCATCTTGGCATTCAATGTGATATCTCGTGCCATCTGCAAATCAGCCGCCTTGTCGATGACGACATGACAGAGGCCTTCGAGATGGGCGAAGATCGGCACGCGGCTGTCTTCCATGACCCGTTCAATCAGGCCACGTCCGCCGCGCGGCACGATGACATCAACGTATTGCACCATACGCAGCAGTTCACCGACGGCGGCGCGGTCGCGGGTCGGCACCATCTGAATAGCGTGTTCAGGCAGACCGGCCGCCTTCAGGCCGATCTGCAGGCAGTCAAAAATCGCGTGCGAGGTATGGAAACTTTCTGAACCCCCGCGCAGGATGGTGGCGTTGCCGGCCTTGAGGCAGAGGGCCCCGGCATCGGCGGTGACGTTGGGGCGCGATTCATAGATCACCCCGATCACACCCAGAGGCACGCGAACCCGGCTGATATCGAGACCGCTCGGCACCTGCCAGTCAGCAATGACGTCGCCAATGGGATCGTCAAGTGCCGCGATATCCTCGAGACCCTTTGCCGTCGCGTCGATGCGCTCGGCGTTGAGCATCAGGCGGTCGAGTTTCGCTTTGCCGATGTCGCGTTTGGTGGCGTCGGCCATGTCGATGTCGTTGGATTCGATGATCGCTGCTGACGCATCGCGCAAGGCTTGCGCTGCCGCCAACAATGCCTGGTTCTTCTGATCCGTCGTCGCCTGCGATAACGGACCCATGGCGGCGCGCGCGCGTTTGCCGACCTCCTGCATCACAGCGGGCACGTCCAGTTGCGTTTCGCTATCTACGGCTTCAATGGCACTCATGACGATTTCCTCGTTTGCCTTTTTGTCAGATTTACGCCGGTTGGCTAGATTAACGCCAGATCATCGCGATGAATAATTTCGTCGCGACCACGGTAGCCCAGCAGTTCTTCAGTTTCACCGCTTTTATGGCCAATGATCAGGCGGGCGTCGCGGGCGGAGTAGGCACTGAGGCCCCGGCCAAGCTCGGCGCCCTCGGCGTCACAGACAATCACAGCGTCACCGCGACCGAACTCACCACTGACCGATTGCACCCCGGCAGGCAGCAGGCTTTTGCCGCCTGACAAAGCCCCGGCAGCACCCGCGTCGACCACAAGTTTGCCAGCCGGGCTCAAACTGCCGAGTATCCAGCGCTTGCGGGCGTTGCGCGGTGTTGCCGTCGGTACGAACCAGGTGCAGGCCGCGCCCTTTTCCAAAGCCGCTAGCGGATTTAGCTGTGTGCCGTCGGTGATTGCCATGTGACAGCCGGCGTTGAGCGCAATGCGGGCGGCGGCCAGCTTGGTCACCATGCCACCCGAAGCAAAGGCCGCTCCCGCCTGTCCCGCCATCTTTTCAATCTCGGGTGTGATTTCAGTCACTTCGGAGATCAGCCGGGCGTCATCGTTGTAGCGCGGATCGCCATCATAAAGCCCTTCGATATCGGACAGTAAAATCAGGCAATCTGCCGAGGCCATCTCGGCCACCCGGGCAGCGAGGCGGTCATTGTCGCCGAAGCGGATTTCATCCGTCGCCACTGTATCGTTCTCGTTGATCACCGGCACCGCACCAACTTTCAAAAGGGCGTTAATGGTGTTACGGGCATTCAGATATCGGCGGCGGGCCTCGGTATCGGAAATTGTTAACAACACCTGCGCAGTATGCATGCCGTGCAGGGCCAGTGTTTCCTGATAGGCGTGGGCGAGGCGGATTTGCCCGGCTGCAGCCGCCGCCTGACTTTCTTCCAGCCGCAGTTTTTTATCGCCGAGCTCTAGATGACGACGTCCCAAAGCAATTGCACCGGAGGAAACAATGATTACCTCTTGGCCACGCGCCCGGCAGACGCCGATGTCCGCCGTCAGCGCTTCAAGCCATGGGCGATGCAGTGTGCCGGTCTCGTCATCGACCAGCAGAGACGAGCCGATTTTGATGATCAGCCGTTTGGCGTCGGTGAAGCGGCTGGTCATGGCGACCAGGCCTCATCCTCGATGACGGGTTCGGGTTCAGCGGCGAGGGCGTCATCGCGGCGGCGTTGTTTTACGTGTTCATAAAGCGCCAGCAAGGCATCATCGATGCCTCGTCCGGCGACGCCGGACAAACAAATCACGGCAGCACCGGAAACCTCCTCAAGCGCCTTGCGTTTGGCTTTGATGTCGTCTTCGGTCAAGGCGTCGCATTTGTTCAGCGCCAGAATTTCCGGCTTTTCACCCAGGCCGTTGCCGTAGGCGTCGAGCTCACCGCGGATCATGCGAAACTGCCCGGCGACGTCTTCCTCGGTGCCGTCAACCAGATGCAGAAGGGCACCACAGCGCTCGACATGGCCGAGGAAACGATCACCCAGACCGGCTCCGTCATGTGCGCCTTCGATCAGGCCGGGAATATCGGCAAGGACAAATTCCTCCGACCCCGCCAGCACCACACCAAGCTGAGGGTTCAATGTGGTGAAGGGGTAATCGGCGATTTTGGGCTTGGCTCGCGTCGTGGCTGCCAGGAAAGTTGATTTGCCCGCGTTGGGCGCGCCGACCAGACCTGCGTCGGCGATCAGTTTGAGGCGCAGCCAGACCGTGCGTTCCTCGCCGGGCCAGCCCGGATCAAAACGCCGGGGCGCCCGGTTGGTTGCCGTTTTGAAATGGGCGTTGCCATAACCGCCATCGCCACCCTTGGCCAATAATACGCGCTGGCCAAGGATAGAGAGATCGGCGATCAGGCTCTCGTTGTCTTCCTCGAAGATCTGTGTGCCGACCGGTACTTTCATGATCAGATCATCGGCCGACAATCCAGTGCGATCGCGTCCGGCCCCGGGTGTGCCGTTTTTGGCTTTCTGGTGCTGCAGGAAGCGGTAATCGATCAGCGTGTTGAGGCCATCAACCGCTTCGGCAATGACACTGCCGCCGCGTCCACCGTTGCCGCCGTTGGGGCCGCCGAACTCGATATATTTTTCACGGCGAAAACTGACGGAGCCTGCGCCACCCTTGCCGCTTTTTATATATATCTTTGTTTGATCGAGAAACTTCATGGCCGCATTAACTTCCGGATTTCAGGCACAAAAAAAGGGGAATGGCTCGCCATTCCCCTTTGATCTGATTGGAATTGCGAGCAGGTTTGAGCTAGCTCGCCGGTTCCACCGACACGAAAGTCCGATCGCCACGTTTCTTGCTGAACGAAACGTTGCCCTCGATCTTGGCGAAGATCGTGTGATCCTTGCCCATGCCGACATTGTCGCCGGGGTGCCATTTGGTGCCGCGCTGACGAATGATGATGTTGCCGGGAATGACGGTTTCGCCGCCGTACTTTTTGACGCCGAGGCGACGGCCTGCGGAATCGCGACCGTTGCGTGAACTACCACCAGCTTTTTTATGCGCCATATCCGGTTACTCCTTGCTCTCGCTGTCGGCTGCTTTTTTCTTTGCGGCCG
>Ga0315336_1000514_pt1 | contig 105455 bp, 75 predicted proteins | sample ASW5metaG_FD_204512 | JGI IMG/M metagenome (GOLD analysis project Ga0315336, IMG submission 204512) | Ammonia-oxidizing marine archaeal communities from Monterey Bay, California, United States - ASW #5 | ecosystem: Environmental > Aquatic > Marine > Intertidal zone | place: USA: California...
GATCAGCTTCTTCGGTGGAGGCACGGACTTCCCCGGGTATTATCGTGAACATGGCGGCGCCGTGCTCTGCTCCACCATAGACAAATACTGTTACCTGCTGGTGCATCGTCTCGGTCCCTTCTTCAAGTACAAGTACCGCGCGAATTACGCAGAAACCGAAAGCGTTCAACACCCGTCTGAGTTCCGGCATCCCCTGGTGCGAGAGTGCATGGCCCTGCAGGACATGGAATGCGGTCTTGAAATCGCCCACGTGGCCGATCTCCCCGGACGGACGGGATTGGGCTCCTCTTCCTCTTTTTCGGTGGGACTGCTCCACGCGTTGCATGCGTTTCTCGATCGGGAGACCACCCCGGAAGAACTGGCGGCCCAGGCCATCCACGTGGAGCGCGAACGGGTCGGCGATCCAGGCGGACATCAGGATCAGGTTGCCGTAGCGCACGGCGGACTTTGCCATATCCAGTTCGGCCCAGGAAAATCAGTGAAGGTGGATACCGTGCACATGCCGGAGCCTCGCCTCCGCAAGTTGGAAAGTTCCCTCCTTCTCTTTTACACCGGTGTGGAAAAGTCGGCGGACGCGATCCTCTCGGAACAAGAGCAGGGCTTGCGGAACAAGCTGGAAGTCCTGGGAGAAATGAAAGCACTGGTAGATCGAGCCTCGACGATTCTCCAGGGCGAGAAGGACCTCGATGAATTCGGTGACCTGTTGCATGAAACATGGGAGCGGAAGAAAACTCTCGCCTCGGGAATCAGCAACTCAGACATCGACCGGGGCTACGGCGCGGCACGCGACAACGGAGCCCTGGGGGGCAAACTTCTGGGCGCCGGCGGGCGGGGATTTCTCCTGCTTTACGTTCCGGAATCCCGACAGGAAAATGTCCGCGATGCACTCTCATCATTTCAGGAAGTGGGATTCCGGTTCTCCAGTCACGGTTCCGAAATCATCCTGGCTTCCCCGGATTCGACATGAAGCGCAGCGTCCCGCAAGCCGTCATTCTCCTCGGCGGACTCGGCACGCGCTTGCGTGCGCTGCACCCCGAACTACCCAAAGCGCTCGCGCCCGTCGCAGGCAAACCGTTTCTGGACCGCCAACTGTCATGGCTATCCGGACAGGATGTCACGTCCGTCGTTCTCGCCGCGGGATACCGGTCCGGGCAGATCGAAGAGCACGTAGAATCGAAGTGGGCGAATCGGCTCAAGATTGTCGTCTCGACCGAACCGTCCCCCCTGGGAACGGGCGGCGCCATCCGATTCTGCAGCCCGCATCTGCAATCCGGCCCAGTGCTGGTCATGAACGGTGATACCCTGCTTCCAAACCTGAATCTCGAAGCTCTGGTATCCGCCCATCGCGAATTCAGTGCAGCAGCAACGATCGCCGTCATCCCCATGAATCAACCCGATCGGTACGGAACGGTGGAAACCAATGGCGAGGGCCGCATCCTTCGATTCCGCGAAAAAGCATCCGTTGCCCACGGCCTCATCAATGGCGGTTACTACCTGCTCGAAGAGTGCATCATCGAACAGTTGTCCGATAGCCGCCCGGTCTCACTCGAGAACGAAACCTTCCCGCAACTCGCGCAGGAAGGAAAACTGTTCGCCGCCGAATTACCCCCTCCTCTCCTGGACATGGGCACCCCCGGTGGCATCGAGGAAATGGAATCCTTTTTCGGCTCCACACCCTGACAAAATGGTGGAAGCTCCCTGGAGGGCGAAGCTTCAGCTGAGCCGGTGGCTTAAATCAGCCCTCTCGGATAGGTTCTGCGCTTCGCTCCTCTACGGCTCCGGTCTGCTCCAATCCAACCGATCGGCTCAGCTGAAGCATCGCCCTCCAGCCGGACTCAGGGGAACCCTTCTACTCCGGCCTATTTCTGAACCGGCCGATCACCAACAGGAAAATCGCAAGGACGCAGAGTGCCGAGCCGAAGAACTGGACCCACAGCGTGCCTCGCGGCGGATCGTAGCGAAGGTCGACCCGATGCAATCCCGGAGAGAGGTAGATTCCCTGGAATAGATAGTCGCACACCATGACCGGTACCTCCTTCCCCCCCACCAATGCCTTCCAATGCGGGTCGTACCGATCCGCGATTCGCAGAATCGATGGCCGGGTGGCGGAGACTTTCGCGCGTATGTATCCTGGTTTTACACTTTCAACACTGACGCGGCCCGGGGTTCCGGCGTCTGCCGCCTGGGGAGGTGGAAAATCCTGATCCACATCCGAGAGCACGACCTGCTCCAACGGCTTGAATTCGGGTTCTGCAATCCGTGCGAGGGCGGCATCCTTGTCCATCACCTCCCAATCATCCACGACCCGGAAACGCTGGCCGCCTTCCCGAATTTTCAAAACACAATGACTTCCCGGAACCTGGTCTGTAGATTCCAGAACTTTCACGTTCATCCCATCGGCAGTGGGTTCTACGTTGAAGGCGTACGCGATTCGTGTCTTCCCCTTCGTGGCAGGATTGCCTTCCACCTGACCCCAGATTTGAGCGGGCCCCAACAAGAGTCGCACGCCGCTCAGTTGCCAATAGCGCCATGGAATCCGGCCCAGGGCGCCAATGAAATTCTTGTAGTCGCTCTGCATCCGTGGCGCAGCCGTCACGTTTACGGATCGAATGCCGTGATAGGGTATGTCATACGTAAGCCACCGGTTGTAGAACGTGCCCTGGGAGGGCAACGCGGTTCTTTCATGCTCGCTCTCGCTCCGTAGAACTTTCATCACGGGATTGTCCCGGATCTGCGCCAGGTTCATGGTTTTTATATAGTGTCGTGACAGTACTTTCGCGTCCACGGCGACCAGGGCTACCAGTACCCACGCGGCAATCCACATGGCCCGAACTGCGCCCGGTCGCGAAGCGTACAGGGCACCGGCAAAAAACAGCCCGAACACCGCGACCATGAGAAATCCATGAATCGTCGCTCCCACCCGGTTTTGCACGATCAGTTCTGCAAACTCCTCCATTCCTTTTTTCGTAAAGGCTTCCACAAGCTGTGCGGTCGAAAACATCGAACCAAGCAGGTAAAGAGCAAGGAGACCTGCGAACGACGCAATCACGATCAAACAAACCCGGCGCGCTCGCTTGCTGAGCGCATCCACGAAATCCTTCTTTAACACGCCGGCCAGGGCCTCCACCCCGAATGCGGCGAGTACGGCCAACGCGATCTGCATGACCTGGAGAAACTTGTTGGGATTGCGAATCGAAGAGACCACCGGCAACGAATAAAGAAGGCGGTACAGACCGAGGTATTTTCCGCATGCCAGCCAGAACGTCAGCAAGAGCACGACACCCCAGAAAATGACCTCCGGTGCGCACCGGTTTCGCTTTCGCGCCCAGATGGCGAGGGGAATCACCCACAGGGCAAGCCCGAAGGGCACTGCGCCGATGTAAACGTTTTCGAGTTTAAAGTTCTGGAAGCCCTGCTTGGTTTCCTCCCAACCGGCGCTACGCCCCATTTTCCCATAGTACGGACCTTCGGGTTCGCCGGTTCTCCACCCCATGAAGCCGGGAGCAATAAAATCAACTGATTCCTGCGGGGGCCAACTCCACTGGGTTGCGAATTCCCAGGCCTCGTTCGGATCCTTTTCAGTGGCGGCAGTCTCGGTGTCTTTGACGAACAGCTTGTAACCACCCAGAAGTGGATGGAGAGCGAGAAGCAGCGCAGTGAGGAGCATCGGAACCAGAATCAACGCCGCCGGTCGCGGCGCAAACTTGTGCTCCTGCCACAGCAGGAACAGGGCGTAAGGACCCAGGATCAGGGAAAAGAAAAGCGCCAGGTCTGTTTGTTCCAGGTACATCGCTCCCATCGCACCCCCCGCCAGGATGGCCCAGGGAATGGATCGCTTCACGATCGCCCGGTCGATCAGCCACAGGAAGAGGGCCGCAAACAGGAGCACACCGTATTTCCCGATGTGACCGGCATAGGTGAGGGTCAGATTTGTACCGAGCCAGTACGCGGTCAGGGCGCCCATCGAACAACCGGCCCAGCCGATGCCCCGATTGCGCAGGAAGAGAACAAGAAAAATCGATGCGATCGCGAGGTCAATGCCATGAAGCCAGTTGATGACGAACTCCACCGGGAAAACCGAGAGCAAGGTGGAAGTCCAATTGAGAAGGGCGTACGTCGGGTAGCCCATGAGGCTCGCGTCGTTCCAGGATCCCAGGAATGCATCGGGGAGAAATGATTTCCTGCGTGAAAGCACTCCAATCCCATCGTCGGTCGTGAGCAGGATATTGTCGGAACCGAAAACCGGCCAGAAGATCATTACCGCATAAATCAGAACTCCAACGACGAAAAAGCAGAAAGCAATCACCGCGGGGATACGAAACGGCGAAGTACCGCCTGGTTCCGGGTCATCGTCCGCTTCTGATGTTTTCTTTTTCTTGAGATCCGACATTTCGTCACCGGTTGGTGGTTGACTCTCCATACCGGAAGGGGGCCAACGAAGGCGAGAGAAACCTCATGGGGATGAAATCAGGAATGATACAGCACACGATGTCAAATCCTACGTCATATCCGCTCGAAAGGGGAGAAAGATGAGCAACATGATCAGGAATGTCGCGCTCATCGCCGCGGTCACCCCGATGACCTGCCACACCGTTTCATGCCAGACCATGATGCCCGCGACATACGCGACGGCCGCGGCCAGGGCTCCCGGAACAATTGCGAACCGATGCTGCGCCAGTTCGAAATTCATTAACATGTGCCCCAACCCAAGGGGGACCATGGATAAAAGCAGCAGCCTCACCATCAGCACCAGTTGAGGTTCCGGATCCGTGACCCCGGCCAGTATATACAGGGGTACCTGGGGAATAAGCATGCACGCGCCCGCCGAACCTCCGATCAGAACGATGGCGTAGACCATGCCGCGAATCAGAAGTTTCTGATCCTCCTTCGTCATGCCGCCTTCTGAAATTACCTTGGGGAAAAGCGCCATGGTCACCGGCATGGGAAGAAAAATAACCAGCTTCGCAATCGTAACCGCGTAGGCAAACTCGCCCGCAACTTCGGAGGGAAAGTAATGCTTAACGAAAATGATCGGCAACTGCATGATACATGCGAAGGAAATGAGGACGATGCAGCTTCTGAAGAAATAGGGCGTGGTGGCGGGAAGAGGTTTCTCTTCGCCTTCGGCATTTCGCAATCGCAACCGAATGGCGGTGATGGCAACCGCAAATGTGGCGGTGGTGCCGATCAAGTGGGCCAGAAGTCCTGAAGATGCCGTCGCCGCCACGAAGAACACGAGGATGCATCCACAAATCAATTTGATGCCCGCGGACGTCATGTTCGCCGCGGCGACCCATCGAAACGCCTGCAACCCCTGCATGGCGCCGCCCAGAATCGGGTAGAACATGGCCACCACAAGGATGAACCCCATGATGCGCACCGGGGTGGGATCACTCAGATTCTGGTACTTCATGATCCATTCAACTTGCGTGAGCACAAGGATCAGCAGCACCACGGCAACGACCGAGATGTAAAGGAACCACCGCCGAATCAGGCGGACAATCTCCCGCTTTCTTCCTTCCAGCATGAAGCGAGCGGAGTAGTGAGTAATGACTGTCCGAACCGCCTGCATGGGGGAAGAGAGAACGCCCACCATGGACATCAATGGAAGAAAGATGCTGAATTCTTCCGCGGTGAGCGTTCTACCCAACATCACCGTGAAGGCGATGTTGGCCACCATGGTGAGATTCAGCGCGAAGAACAGAAGAATGCTGTGCCGGAGCAACCCGTCCCGGTGGGACCCGGTCCCCTGGGCGCCCAGAACGCGTTTCATCTGCTCTATCAAACCCGAACTCATGACTCATTTCCTCTGCGATATTCGGCGCCCAAGCAAGGCATCGTACGCAGAAACAATCCAATGGAACGGTGAATGGAGCAGTCGGAGGCGCCAGATTGCAAGGGTCATTTCCGCCGAGGCGCGTGGAACATTCACTTTCGACCCTTTTACATCATGCCAGGTGGTGGGGATTTCGCGAATCTCGAAACCGGATCGACGGGTGTGAAAAAGCAAATCCACGTCGAACGCCCATCGGGTTTGCCCGAGAAGCGGCCGGACCGCGCGTAACGCCTCCCGGGTAAACAGCTTTGCGCCACACTGCGTGTCGGTGATCTTGAGACCGAACAGCATTCGAACCTTCCAGTTGAAAATCCGGGAAGCTACGCGGCGGGACAACGGCTGCCGGGGCGAGACATCGGACCCGGGAAGCCAGCGCGATGCAATGATGGCGCCCGCGCCACCAATCTCTTCCACGAGGTCCTGGTATGCCTGGGGAGGCGTGGCGCCGTCCGCGTCAGTGAATCCAACCAATTCCCCCGCGGCCGAATCGAACCCCATGGCGACCGCCGGGCCTTTTCCGACTTTCCGCGGCTCCACCAGCATCCGCAGCTGGGAAAATCGCTCCTGGTAGTCACGGACCACCTGCTCCGTTCCGTCGGACGACCCGTTTACAACCATGATGATTTCGACGGCATCGCCGTACAGCGGCACGAAGTATTCGAGGTATGCATCGAGCATCGGCGGCAGCCGGGACTCTTCATTGTAGGCAGGAACAACGATGGAAAGTTTCATTTCGATTCAAGGTGTCTCTTTGAGAAGATAGAGATCGAGCCTCGTGTTTGCCTGCCCGAATCCCGGGATCTGTTTCAGCCGGGCATATCTTTCGTCAATGTGTGCAAGGAACTGCTCGCGATCGTCCGCATCCACTTCAGAAACGCTCGGAGATTCGATGGCGAAGCCGTATCCGCTGATCGCCGCAAGCTTTGCGGGAGCAGTTCGCAGGAGTTCTTCGAGAAGCTCCCGGTTCAGAACATGCCGTTGTTCGGCCTGCCCCGTGGTGAGCTCCGGAAAATATGAAAATGGCCCCATCTCGAGACCGCGCGGCACACGCCGCCCGGACTGCACCGCAAGATACAGATCCTGAGTCAAAACCAGGTCGGACGGTTCGGTGCTTTCACGGACAAAAGCCGCCGCCGCCTTCAGATCTGCGATGGACGAACGATCTTTCAGACGCCACCAGATGCGATCCCGTTCCTGCACCACCCAGTCCTGATTGATCGGCGACGACGCGGCCGCAAGACCGCAGCAGACAAACACGATGATACACACCACACGATACATCCGTGCAGGATCGAACCCCGCCGCAGCACCGATGCTGCGTAGAAGGGATACGATTCCCGCTCCGAGTGCGGCGCAGAAAACGGGATACACCAGCGCCTGGTAATCGTCGTAAGGATAGGGCGCGGAAATGTGGATCAAAGTAATCACCCCGGTCACCCACCAGAGAAGAGGCTGGAAGGTCGGTTCACCCCTTGCTGCTTCCCCGCGGTGTCCGCGCAGGCAGAACCGTCCAACCAGCAGCACTACCAGCAGTGCGCAGGCAACTGCGTAAGCGCCGGCAACTCTCGACAGGAACCCCGCCTTGTATACGGCCGATGCCGCCAGGGAACCGGGATCGCGCTGCGTATGATACTCGACCAGGCCGAACCAGAATCCCTCCGGGGCCAGGAGAAGAAACGGAAGAAAAGTAGCGCCAAGGCCGGCCGCGGCGCCGATGGACACGTACAGCCAGGATCGGGTAGGGCGAACGGAGGGCCTGATAAACAGGAAGAGAACTGTCACCGGAATTGCAAACAGGGCGGACAGCCGCGTTGCCGCGGCTAGACCCAGCAGAATTCCTCCCAGCAATCCCATCCAGGGACGGTGCCCTCCCGCCGCTCTGTGCGCTGCAAGCAGGCCGGAAACAAGAAGCAATCCGCACAGGGAATAGGTCTTCACGATGGTCGTGAACTGGCTCTGGTACACGTTCACCGACAAAAGAATGAATGCCAGCAGCCCCGCCGCGGCGCCACCTCCACCCGACCCGGCTGACCCGGCGGCAAGCCTGGAAGTGATGAAGAGAGTTATCCCGGCCAGCAGGAACGTGAACCAGCGCCCCGCCTCAACCCCGGAATGGTCCAGCCAGGGAGAGATGAAGGCATAGAAAACGGGCATCACCGGACCCTGGGTGAAGGCAAAATCCCGATACGGAAGCAGACCTTCCGAACAGCTGAGTGCTGCGTAAAGATACCACCCCTCATCCTGGTTCAGATTAGCCCAATAGACGTTTACGATGCCGAGGAAAGCCCAGGCAAGGAGGCCCAACAGGAAAAATGCGCGGATCCACGGTTGCGGCATGCACAAAGACCTTCCATTATAATGGGTAGAAAATCCAATCAAAAGTCAAGATATTGTGGTTGTCGTGTCAAGGCATACCTGATATTGTGTTGTTCGTAGCTTATTAGGTCAGAAGCAGCCGATGAAAGTCTCAGTGCGTTAATGAATAGAGAGACAACATGTATCTAAAATCTATTGAAATGATTGGATTCAAGAGTTTCGCGGGCAAGACGAAACTGGAGTTCGAGCGAGGGATGACGTCCGTGGTGGGTCCGAATGGTTGCGGAAAGAGCAATATTGCGGACGCGGTTCGATGGGTTCTGGGGGAGCAAAGCGCTAAAGCCTTGCGGGGCAGCAAGATGCAGGATGTAATCTTCGGTGGCACCGACCTCAAAAAGCCGATGGGGCTGGCTGAAGTGAGTCTCACCCTGGCGGAATGCGAAGAATCGCTGGGAACCGAATACAATGAGGTCACCGTGACCCGCCGGGTGCTCCGCTCCGGGGAAGGCCAATATTTCGTGAATCGGGCGCCGTGCCGCCTCAAGGACATCCAACGCCTGTTTATGGATACCGGAATCGGCACATCCAGCTACTCGATCATGGAGCAGGGTAAAATCGACCAGATTCTAAGCTCCCGCCCCGACGATCGGCGCGCGGTGTTCGAAGAGGCCAGCGGAATCACGAAGTACAAGGCGGACAAGAAAGAAGCGCTTCGAAAGCTCGATCACACCGAGGCGAATCTGCTTCGACTCGATGACATCATCCGGGAGGTCCGCCGGCAGATTATCTCCCTGCAGCGACAGGCAGGAAAGGCGCGCAGATATACGACCATGCGCGACAAATTGCGCGGCTTCGACATCTTCCACACCCGGGAGCGACTCCGGGAGCTTGAATCGGAAATCAAGGATGCGGAGAACAAACTTTCCTCGATTCAAGAACGGGATGAAGCGGTGAGGGAAGAGACCGCAGACCTGGAGAACGCATCTACGGATGCGCGAGCGGAGGTCGCCGCAAAAGAACGTGAAATCGGCGAAGTGATGGACGCCGTGTCGCGTGCCCGCAGCGAATTGGAACGATGTCGTGAATTGATTCGTGTGAATGAAGACCGGGTCCGGGAAATCCAGACACTGTCGGAACGCGACACGAAAGACGCCGAAGAGGCTGCCATCCGGTGTGAAGAACATTTGGCCCGCCTTGCCGAATACAAAAAAGATTCCGAATCCGCCGGAAAAGAACGCGACGCGGCGGAAGAGAAGTTCAGCGAAACCGGTGAACATCTGAAAAACCTGGAGACGGAAGTCGAACAGACGGGCCACCAGGTCCACAAACTTCGCACCGACATGGTGGAGTCCGAGAGCCGGGGCGCAAAACTTCAGAATGAACTGACCGACCTCGAAGCCGCGGAACGAACCACCGTCGTGCGTCGGGAACGCCTGAGCGCCGAACAGGCGGAATTGAAGCGGGCCGCCGACCAATTCGGGCAGCGCCAGTCCACCATGACGGAGCGCCATGATGAGCTGCTGGCCCGCTCCACGGGAAAGACGGAGGCCCTTGCGTCCGTCGAAGAGATTCTTCGACAATCCGAGAATAAATCGTCCCGAATTCGCCAGGAAATCTCCGAATTACGGTCCGACGCGGCGGCAAAACAGGCGCGCATTGATTTGCTGGAAGAGAGCGCGGCAAGCGGGGACGGATTCCCCGGTGGCGCCCGGTACTTGCTGGATGGAAAATCTACCCGTCCGGCCGCGAGTGACGAGATCATGGGATCGCTCGCAGACCACATTCGCGCATCGAACAAATTTGACCGTGCCCTCGAGGCGGTTCTACGGACGTGGTTGGACGCGGTAATCGTTTCGGATGAGGCCGCGGCGCTTGCCCTCGTCCACGAAATCAGCGGAGCCCGGGAAGGCTCTGTCCGGCTTTTGCCCTTGCGGACGGCATCGGACCGGGATGCAAAATCAAATTCGGAAAAAGGTTTGAAACCTCTAATCGAGCACGTGGAATGCACGCCCGCGGCGCGTCCCCTGGTAGAGCGGTTGCTGGGAAATGTCTACGTGGTTGATCAAGCGGAACAGATTCCGAAATCCGTGGGCAGCGGCACGACTTTTGTGACGCTCGACGGGGTCGTCAAGCGGGGCGATGGCTCGGTGGAATACTGGATGCGCGAAGATCAGGAGTCCAATCCACTTGGCATCCGCCGCAATCTTGAGACCTGGCAACAGGAGCAGACAGAGCTTGCGGAGGCCATATCCAGGAACGAATCCGAACTGAAATCAACCGTGTCGGAACTCGAGGATTGCAAGAAGAGCATCGAAAATGCGCGCCGGGAACTGGAGTACGCGCGCAGAGAAGTTGCGATCTGCGAGGGGGAGAATCAAGTTGTCGAAGCGGAAGCGAAGCAGGCGTGCGAGCGCCTCGACACGGTAACCTTTGAACTCGAGGCTCTCAACGAACAGGACAGCAGCACGGAACTGCGCAGAACTGAAATTCTCCAGTCGTTGAAGCAACTCCGGGAACAGCAGGAAGAGACCCGGGGAACCATAGCGGAAAAAACGCAGAACCTGCGCGCGATCGAACAGGAACGGGGAGAACTTTATAATCACGTGACCGAACACCGGGTTCAATTTGCGGAATGCAGGCAGAGAGTCGAGCACCTGGAAAGCCAATGCGAAACGCAGGCCGTGCGCGTTAACGAACTCGAAACCCTGATCAGGGAACGCCGCGCCGGGCTTGATTCGTACCAGACGCGCATCGATGAGCTGACGAAATCGGCGGAGGAAGCTCAATCCAACCTGGCGCCACTCGATGAGCAGTCCCGAGACCTCGAACAAAAGCTGGAATCCATTCGCCAGGCAAGATCCGAAAAGATCCTCGCGATCGAAGGAATTGATTCCGGATTGCGCGAAAAGCGGAGCCACCTGGAAGCGCTGATGAATCAGCGCAATGAACTGGAAGTAGAACTGGCCGAGCAGCGGATGCGGCGGCAAAACCAGATCGAAAGAATCGGCAGCGAGTATGATATCAGCGTCGAGCAGGTGATGGAGGAGGCAGAACCGGAATGGGAGAGCGAGGCCCGGCCGGATTCAGATTCTCTCGAAACCATGATTGGTGAGCTCAGGACCAAGCTGGACGCCATGGGTCCCGTGAACCTTGTCGCCATCGAGGAGCACCGCGAGTTGGAGGAACGGTATGCGTTTCTCACCACGCAGCAGGAAGATCTGGTCAATGCCAAGCAGCAGTTGATGGACATGATTCGCCACATTAACAAGACAACGACGGAAATGTTCTCGACGACCTTCAACCAGGTAAACGAAAACTTTCAGGAAATGTTCAAAAAGCTCTTTGGCGGGGGAACCGCCAAACTGGTACTGGTGGACGAGGAAGATGTGCTCGAATCGGGCATCGAGATCATTGCCCGGCCTCCCGGCAAAAAACTTCAGACCGTAAGCCTACTGTCGGGTGGGGAACGAACCATGACCGCCGTAGCCCTGCTCTTTGCGCTCTACCTGGAAAAACCGAGCGCATTTTGCCTTCTGGATGAGTTGGATGCGCCGTTGGATGAGGCCAACATCGGCAGGTTCGTTCAGACCGTCCAGGGATTCCTGGAAAGATCCCAGTTCATCGTGATTACCCACAATCAAAAAACGATTGCGGCATCGGACATCCTCTATGGCGTCACCATGCAGGAGCGCGGCGTTTCTACGATCGTGTCGGTCAAGTTCTCGGATTTCGAAGCGGAGGGCGGAGTTCCCAAGAAAGCGGGCAATGTCGCGAAGCCCGAACAATCCTCCGTCGATTCTTAACATTTCACCAGGATGCAAGTACTCTAGCTCGGACATGAGCGCCGCACATATCCGTTCTCTTCATTTTCAGCTCCTCACACGAGATCAGCCGCTTCCGCCGCGTGCCGGTCTCACCCTGATAGAAATTCTGGTTGTCGTGGCGATACTCGCCATCCTGGCGACTCTCGTTGGGGTGGCCTTGATGGACGAACCGGACAAAGCGCGCGTAACTGCGGCACAAGCACAGGTCAAAATCCTGAAAACCGCGATCGAGATCTACAAGATGGATAACGGAGTAGTCCCCACGGCGGCCCAGGGACTCTACGCACTCGTGAAGAAGCCGAACATCGAACCGATCCCCCGGCAATTCCGAACCGACGGGTACCTTGATTCGAAAACCCTGCCGCTCGATCCCTGGAGCAATGACTACGTGTACCTGGTCCCCGGCCGTTCGGGCGAACGTTTCGAAATCATCTCCTACGGCAAAGACGGTGAACCCGGGGGGGCAGGTTACGCAGCTGACATTTCCACTTCCGATCAATGACGGTACCCGGGGCTTCACCTTTCTCGAGGTCCTGATCGCCCTGCTGATCATTTCCATGGCTGTCGGCGTAACCGCCTCCGCGACGGTCCAGATTTTTCGTAGCGAAAAGGCCGGGCGCGACCTGAATGATGCCGCGCTGCACTTGCAAACACTCGCCTGCCGAAACTATATCCTGGATCAGGAGGATCGAACGGTGGACGGAAGCTTATCCAAGGGTTGGCGCACCGCCCGGGTGGAAACAACGACCGGGAAGGACGACCGGAAAACAACCTGGACGACCTGGTCCGTTTGGCCTGCGGAAAATCATGGCGGCAGAACCTATATCGTGACTCTTCGGGAACGCTCAAAACCCTCCGGGCACGACGGCCCGTCAAGATAGACTGACCTCCCGGGCAAATAACGCTATCCACGTACCGTGCCTCGGCGGGAAGAAACCATGGGACCGAACCGGAACTCAGCATACTGGAATGCGATCGCGGAGACCTACCAGAAGGTCACTCGGATCTCGATCGACGACTTCCATTACGGCCCGCTGCTCCCGGGTGATTCTGATCTCGATCTGCTACCCCACCCCATTCGGGGCAAAAAGTGTCTAGAAATCGGCGCCGGTGCCGGACAGAACAGCATCTATCTCGCCGGCCTGGGCGGGATCTGCACTGCGCTTGATGTCTCTTCCCGCCAGATTGAATTCGGGAGAAAATTTGCTCAGGAAGCTGGGGTGGATGTCACCTTCGTCGTCGCCGACATGGATGCGCCGGATGGAGACGTTGAGGGGCTATTCGACCTGGTGCATTCCACCTATGCCCTGCCCTTTTCACAAAACCCTGCGGGTATGATCGAATCATGCGCCGGCCTGCTCTCGGACAACGGGACGCTCCTTCTTACCACGGGTCATCCCCTGTATGCCGGGGATTGGGTCGAACTAGACCCTGGTGAAGAGGGAATTTTCCTGCACAATTACTTCCGGCCCGCCCCGGACGTTCGCGAACCGGATGCGGGTCACGATGGTTCCGCCGCAGACTTTCATTCCGTCGCCACCGTCATGAACTGGCTGCGGGAGGCTGGATTTTTGATCGAACAATTCCTGGAGCCCGAACCGCTGCCGATTCCCATGCTGTCGGAGGCGGAAATCGAAAGACGCGTCCCATACGAGAGCGATGAATGGAGAGAACTCTATCCGGTTCTCTCCATGGTGCCGGTGGTGATGATTTTGAAATGCAAAAAAGCGAAACACCTCCCGTAGCGCGCCAAACAGTCCGGGATTCATCGTAGCTTGGGCTTCCAAGCCCGGGCTACATCGAGGGCGAATGGTCCAACGCCTATTCCAAGGTCTGGGTTCACGCCGGCTTCATCTTCACACCCGGCATCCGGGAGGCAGCAAAGCGAAACAGGAAAAGCAGCACCAGTGCTGCGACGGCAGAGGCCGACCACCCCTGGGGGTTGAAGTCGGACCGCTTGAAAGTGACCCGCATCTCGGTATTCGGGTTGATCTGTAACGCGCGGACGAACTCCAATTGCCGTCCATGCTGGGGCAACGTGATCCGAATCGCCGGCATGACGCCCGCAGCCGCTGCCTGCTGATCAAGAATTCGTTCCGCCTGGGTGTTGAGGCTGGCGTTGTCGTCCTTTTCCAACGACTGCTGCACTTGCTGGCCATATTCTTGTGTCCAGTTCCCGCCCCGGAATCCCCGAAGCTGCGCCTCGACATTGTTGTCCTGCAAATTGTTCGACCTCTTCAACTGGTCGCGGCGATTCACCAGACCCACCACGGCCTGCTGCCGGGCAAGGTTTCGATATTGAATTCGCGCGTCCTCGTTGAACTCCTCCGCGCCAATCGAATTGTGCATCGCGGACTCAAAGGCTTTCTTCGCTTCCATCTGCTTCCCTTCTTTGGCAAACATCTCACCCTTCTGAAGCTCGAGTTCCGCATGGGCAAGACTTCGTTCCTGATCTGCCTGCGCCGCTTCCACGTACCGCCCCAGGTTGAATCGAGCCACCCGCGCAAACGCCCCCGGGTCCTCTCTTCTCTTTAATGTCCCGTCAAATCCGTAGTACTGAAACCGCGGGGGGAGGTAGAATTTCCACTCGATGTCATTCAGCGGCAGGTTGAACCGGGGCCCCACATAGCCGTGCGCGCGGCCGAGGCTCCTCGACTCCGCCTGCCCGCCATAGATGAACTCAACCGTTGCGGGCTCCGACGAAGTGACCAGCTCAAGTGGAATCAGCAGCTTCTCATCCTGAAGCAGGGGGGTGACCGGCTTCCCGTTGACAAAAACCGACCAGATACGGCTGTCGGGAGGAAGCGTCGTTTCGAGAAATCGAAGATTCCCGACGATGAGCTGTAGATTCACCCGGGTGACAAGTTGGTCGTCGCCGGATACTACCGAGACCATCCGAACCGCCTGAACCGTGGCCGGCAGAACATCCGCCGCATCGTGACGCATGACGGAAACACGAAGCGCGTAGTCCGAACGTGCCGTACGATAGCAGAGGATCGCATCGGCCGCATCCCCGGCCCCGAATTCCCTCGGAATGTTCCGCGAATCCTCGACGTGAAGGCCGGCACTGGCCTCTGTCGGGGTCACCTGGAGCCGGCTGCTGGAATGGACCGTGAGAAATCCCGTTTGCGCATGCACGTCGGGAAGCTGTAGCGGGAGGATCTCCACTTCCTTGCTGTCGTGGGCAAGCGGTATCTGGCACCTTACTTCCAGCGCAAACCGATCCCGAACTTTGTTCTGAAGATCGATGGTCCAGGTCCCGGACTCCGGATCCGATTCTGAAAACTGTGCGATGTTGGCGCCGACGAAGGTCAGTGCAATACCCGGCTGCGGCGCTCGCACCTGGAAGCGCTTGATTCCTGCATTCGAAATGTTGTACCGGATCATTGCCCGAACCTGGATCAGCCCTTCACTCAACTCCGCCTGCTGAAGAATTTCCGCCCGAACGACCGGACGCAGCACGTCCGTTTGCAACTCGACAACCCAACCGGGTCTGAGAAGCCGAAATGCGAGATACCCCTCCCGGTCAATTCCCAGTTCCCTTGGATTGATTTCACTGACCCCCTCTCGCTCCGTGGTCGTAAAACGCACGCCCGGCTCTCCGGATACAACGATCGTTCCGGTGTGTTTCATCACATCGCGGATACTCGTTTTGGGCAGAAGAACCGTCCTCTCGATGCCTTTTTCTCTTCGCGCCAGCACCAGCTGGAGCTGGCGGTTTCCGAGAATCTGTTTCTTGAAGTGAACTTCGAGCCGATGCGCGTCGCCGGGCAACTCATCCCAGTGGCTTACGTCCTCCCCGGTGAGCGATTCCACTTCGTAATCATCCGGGATTCCCAGGCGTATGGAGAACAGGCCTGCCTTTGCGATCAGTACATCGAGTTGAGTGGACAGAACGACTCGCTCATCACTGATGTCCACGCTGGCTTTCTCGGTCACCCGGATCTCTGGAAGTACCGGCTCCGCGTTTACCACCGCCCGAACCGGCAATTGATGGTACCGGTAGGCGCGCTTCACCGAGGTTCCCCGGTCCATGCGCCCCCCCTTTCGGCTTGCTTCCACCGCTTCCGGGGAAAAGTCCGCCACGTTCATCAGGCTGAGTCCCCTGAGTTCCTCCGCTTCGATGCTCACGTTTTCCGGAACCAGGAGGGCCAGCGCCCCGCGCTGGCGAGCAGCATCCATAACCCGCGGCAACTGGACCGCGACATCGTACGGCAATCCTTCCTGCGAAACCTGGGTTACCACCGTGAGCAGAAACTCCCCGCTGGCGGGCTTCTCCAGGATTGCCTCCATCTGTTTTGTCGTCGGGTCGTATCGCCATGTGCCGAGTCCCTCCGCCCGCACCGCGGTTACGCTCATCTCCGGGGGGATCTCCAGGTTCAGCGTTTGTATTTCCCCCCTCGCCACCTGGTAGCGAATTTGATGAACGAGGTGCACAACCCCGGCATCGAACGTAGCCACGGAGTTCATTTCGCAGAACACAACCGCCTCTTCCAGTTGGGTCCGGCGGACCCGCGGGTGCCAGGAAAGTTCCACCTGGCGCGTGGGTCTGAAAACCGCGTCGGTAACGCTTTCGCCGGCGGTTTCCGTCGTGCGTAGCAGCACCGTGTCATCGGATTCCACTTCCAGATCTCCGGCAGGAATTTGAATCTTCACCTGGTTTCGGAGGCATTCGGGGAGGAAAAGTTGTAGAGTCGATACCCCATGCTCCTCTGCAACGTGGGCCAGGTACTCGAGCCGGACTTCGTAGTTGCCTGCGCGCGACACCTCGACGTAGTAGCCTTCGGCATCATGCACCAGTTCCAGCCGCTCGGAACTCAACTTGTATTCCGTCAGCGTGTAGGCGGGAGAAAGCAGGCAAATCCGGCCGGTCTTCGTGGTGTCAAACTCAAGCAGGGCCTCGATCCGCGCGACGTTCGTCTCGTCCCGGGAACCGGCGGGAGCATCAATCGTGAGCTGGATTCGATCCACCGTAATGGTGTTACGATCCGGAACCTCTGCCGCCTGTACCGATGTCGCGGGCTTGACTTGCGGTTCTGATGCGGCAATGAGATTCGCCGCACCTGCCAACATCACGAAGGTCAAAAGCATTCGAACCTGAACAAAGCCGTCGGCGCCTTCGGTGGGCGTCAGATCCGGGGCCGCGAACGGCGGCGGCTCGGGTTCCTCCGCGCGGCGATCCGCCATCGATCGGCCCAGCCGAAACGATCTTTTCGCCGCCACCACCACCATGCACAGCGGCACTGCGATGAGTGTTCCCCAGGTCAGCAACTGCAGCGTCACGATCGTCTGAGACAGCCCGACAACAGCGAGGACACATCCCGCGGATACAAACCACGGGCCGATCCTCCGGCCCGCGGCTCCCAGGATTATGAAAAAGGTTCCGGCGCCGATCCCGACAAACATCCAGATCAGGGACCCGGACGATCCAATCCAATCCGGGACAACACGAACGTCCAATACCGGTGCGCTTTCCGCGAGGCTGACCACCCGCGTAAAGGTGGAAGCCGCGACGACATCTTCCTGCCCACTCAACATCACGCTGTTGAAGAATTCTCCGAACCCATTCCTGGCCCCGGCCGCACCAAGAGCAACGGCTCCGCAAAAAACAACCAGCGCCGCGACAGCGGCCCACTCGCTGCCCCGGCCGTGTCCGGCGCAATATGCGATCGCACAAAGAACCACCAGGAGAAGCAAACCACTGAGGAACAATAGGGCGCCATCATCCAGCAGAGCATTGACGGCAGCGTAGGTCCGCTCCAGCCAGGCGCCCAGTCCGGTGACAACCTGCGATGCATCGCTGGTCATGTTTCCGCCGCGGTTGCCCAGGACGTAGCCCTCCGGTGGATTCAATGCCCAGCTGGCAAAGACGGACTGGGCATCCGACGCCGGCGCATGAAGCTGGAACGAGCTGGACAGCCCGAGCTTACCCCAGCTTTCCGCATAAACGACTTCTACCTTGACGGGACGATTCGGATCATCGTGGCGATGGACGGGCACCAGCACCTCTTCCAGCGAGGACGTGTTCAGGACCTGGACGTTCCGGTCGTCCACTTTCGCCGACCACAATCGCGCTTCCGCCGGCAGCATAATTCCGAGGTACTGCTCGGAAGCATTCTTTACATAGTATGTAGCCCGGGTAACAAGCTCACCCTCTTCACTGATGGATGTGGACAAGGTGGCGTGATCCGTAACCTGCGAAAGAAGCTGCTGGGTGGGGTAGCGCATCACCGCCAGGCGGGCGGTGTGAGGCGTCCTTACGTACTTGTATCCCCTGATAATCGGATCGTTGATCAATAACTGATACGCAGTCGGGACCTCGGCCGTTTCGATCGGCAGAACACCCGGATCCAGGGCCAACTCGTCACGCACGCCCAGACTGGACGAACTGGCGACCACGACGTACCCATTCTCACCTTCCGCACCTTCTGTAGTGATGCCGCCAACCACGATTTCATCGCTGTCTTCATTGAATTGCTGGTCATAGGTGACCAGCAAAGTGTAGTCGCCCGAAATACGTTCCTGGGTAAACAGGGTCCAGAGCTCCCCCTCTTGTGTCCAGTTTCGGATGTCACGCCCAACAAATTCCACGCGCTCGTATGCTTCAGGAATTCTGAGCGTAAGCTCGGACATCGGCGCGCCTTCGATGTGATAGGTGATCGAGCAACTGCCGTAGAGCACCCCTTCCCCGAGAGATGCCAGGTGGAATAGCTCGGCATATATCGTCGGTGGGGTTGCCTCGATCGCAAGCCGCAGATTCCAGTCCGACACTTTGAATCGATAGGCCTTCTGCGCTTCCGCAACCCGGATCGGCAGCGACCCGGGCTGCACTTCCCGCAGCTTCTCCGCCAGCACCGGCTGCAAACGGGTGCCGTACTCCCCTCGAATCACAAGGAATCCGCGCTCCGATCGCGCATCCTGAACGCCGATGCGCGGCACCACGAATTCCGTTTCGTCCTTTCCCAGGGATCGTTCCAGGCGCAAGTTGACCAGGGTTCTTCGCAGGATGCCCTCACGGAAAAATACCGTGATGAAACGGTCCGGTCCCTCGTCGCGGATATCGTAATCAAGTACCTGTTCACCCGACACATCCGCCACCGTCCACCCGGTGCGGGTCAGGAATGTGATCTCGCGCGCGGCCGCGTCCCGTATGTCAATCTCCGCCGCGGTCAACAACGCCAGGTCGCGATTGTCCAGGGTGACGACAAAGCGGTCCTGCACGTGGATCGCGGTCACCACGTCATCTGCTTCAAGCTGAAGCGTAAAGGGCAGATTCGCATATTGATAAGCATAAGCAGTCCGGTTCGGGACCGGCCGATTTTCGCCTTCCGGTGTCGCCTGCTGGGGAAATGCGTCGTGATCGATTTGAATCAGACCCTTTGCCTGCCGCACCAGGAGCTTGATGGCACTCTCCGTACCGGTTAGAATGAACCCGCTCGTCCGGATTACATTCCGGGGGGAAAGGATGGGAAGGGAAAATTCAGCCGGAAACTCCGGAAGCACCAGCTCACTGACGACACGAAGGGTGTAGCGCAGCTCCTGGGGCCGGTTCAATTCGACCCGTAGTTGCCGAGCACCGTCCGCCGATTTATCAATCGTCCACTCCAGGATGTTGGGCCCGCTGACTTGCGTGACATTCACGTCATTCGGAACCTCGAGGGACAGGCTTGCCAACGCCCCCTGGACAATTCGATAAGTGTACATCGTGTCACTGTGAAGCGCGCCGACAGTTGCAGTCGCAATCGTGTTGGCATCACAGGCAACCACAAGCTCGGCATCGAGTTGCTTGACTTCAGGTTTCCATCGGACATGAAAACTGTCTGAGGCACCGAGGAAGGCCGTGACCGATTTTCTCCCGTCGTCCGAAACATCCTCATCGATGCGCATGGCACCGGGAAACTGGATATCAAGGTCGCTCCGATCGCATTGCATGATGACTTTACGAACGTTGGAACTGGGAATCGCGAACTGCGTAGCGCGCCAGTCCCCGTCTTTACCCGGCAGGCTGGCGAACTCGAACTCCACCTTATGTTTTCCCCGGGAAGGGATTTCCAGGATCAGGCGATTGCCTTGTCGATTGAGCTTGCTGTTGCGCGGCCAGGATCCATTCAAATACGCAACATCCCCTTCCACCAGGGCAACCTGCGTATTGCGCGATTCCGTATGAACAACCATTTCCAGAGAAAACGTTACATTCTCGCCGTCGATGGTCCCCTTCAGATCCAGTCCTGTGACTCTGGCTGAAGATGCTGCCTGCGATGCAGCGCCAAATCCCAGTAACATCAGCCCGCTTAGAAAAAATCGATGCATCCACTTCATTATCAGACCCTCTTGGTACAAACCCTTTCAACTCATTCAAAAAGGAGACGTCTATCGCCTGCCTTTTCTTTGTAATTATCTGGGAATAATTAGTACCGGATCAGGTACGCGATGTTGTCAGAATGCCGTATGAGAGTTGTAAAAAGGATGTACCCGAAGTCGCCGGGTCTTCCGCACGGAGGGATCAGCTCGTCCAATCTCTTCCAGGTAGCGGAAGTCGCCTAGACTTCCGATCGGAGACAAGAAAGCTCTCAAAGGAAAACCGGAACTCTGGCGAGTTCCGCTACATTCACGGCCCAGCCCGCGGCAACCCGCCCGCCAGCTGCACGAGCTGCGTCAGCTCCTGCACGCGCTGATCAAGACGTAGGTCCATGGCGACTGGACGGAGAACATCCGCCACGTCGCTGAACGTGCTGTCGGCGGAATAGGGACTGCCCCGCAATATCTCGGAAAACTCCGCCACCGCGACCGCAAGTCGAAACCGGGAATCGGTCTCTTCAAACGACCCCACCACGTCCGACTGCAAAATCGGATGCGCAATTTCGTCAATTTCGCCGGTACTGTAGTTCCGGTAGCGGACACGAACCACGCCGATCGGCTTGTCCGCGCTGTCACCAGGCAGGATTTCGTAAAGCGCGGTCACCGATTGACCGGACCCGACTTCCCCGGCGTCCACGGTGTCGTTACGGAAATCCTCGTCTTTCAAGGCGCGGTTCTCGTAGCCCACCTGGCGGTACTGCCGGACGCGGCCCGGATCGAAATCGACCTGGATCTTTACATCCTTTGCGATGAACTGCATCGCCCCGGCCAGTTCGTCGACGAACACGCGATGCGCTTCGTCTTCCGAATCGATGAACCGGTAGACTCCGTCGCCCTTGTTGGCCAGCTCCTCGAGCATGACATCATTATAGGTCCCGATCCCGAATCCGAAGACGGAGCAGGTAATGCCCTGGCGGCGGCTCTCTTCCACCCGATTCAGAATCTGTTCCGCGCTGTCGGCGCCGAGGTTGGCCACACCGTCGGAGAGGATCAGCACCCGATTCTCCGAACCGGCCTGAAATCCTTTTCGCGCCACCTGGTACCCAAAGGTAATCCCTTCCTCCAGGTGCGTAGAACCCGAACACTGAATGGCATTGAGAATTCCTAAGATCCGGTTCGTATCAGTTGCCGCCACGTGCGGGAGTACAAGCCGGGCCCTGGAATCCACCTGGACAACGGCCACCCGGTCGCGCGGCGAGAGGGAAGACACCAGCTTCTTCAGCGATGACTTCACCAGACCAAGCCGGTCCGGCGTGTCCATGGAACCCGACGAATCGATCACGAACGTCAGAACCGCGGGCCGCTCCTCTTCACGGCCCAATCGACGGCCCTTCACTCCGATCTTCAGCAACTCTCCATCGGTAAACGGAGTGCGAGCCACCGTCGTATAGACTTCGAAAGTCTGTCGTTTCGGCGCCGAGTAGTCGTAATCAAAGAAGTTCACGAACTCCTCGGTTCGAACCGCTTCCGGCGGAGGCAGCGAGCCGCTGTTCATGTACTTGCGCGTCAGCGTGTAGGCCGCGGTATCCACATCGATTGAAAACGTGGAAAGCGGCTTGATCGCGGTCTCAATATAAGGATTAAACGCGGCCGGCTTGAAGACCGGCGGGGCATCCGGCTCCGTAACGACTTCGGGAGCCACGGAACGATTCACCGACCTGTAGAGCGACGAGATGTCCCGGTTCTCGGACATCTTGTCAACGGCGGGACCCGCATCAGGTTCCAACCAGCGGGTCGGCCTTGCGTGTGGCTTTACGTCGGACCCGGCATTTCTCCTATCTAAAAAGAAACCACTCCCGGGATTCACGATTTCATCCGGATTAGACCAAGCTTCAGGTTCTTCCTTCGAACCCTCCCGCGTTTCGTGCTTTGAATCGGGAGCGAGCGCAAGATCTCCGATGACCGCCTCAGGTTGAACGCCGGAAATTTTATCGCTCTCGCGCTCTTTCGCGCTACTCAATCCGTCCATTCCCCCGTTCATTCCATACTCGTCGAAATTTCTTAAGAATCGCAGCCCCTTCGAAAAGCTCTCCTCCTCTGCGACCGGATTCTTCACATAGCCCACCGCGTTCTGCGACAGCACGTTTTTCTGTTCCGAAGACTCTGCGGATTTCTCATAACCGGCTATGCCACCTATCGGCTCGGTCATTTCGGTTGGGAGTGGGGCCGCCGAGGCTGGATAGTGAATTCCGTGCACAAATGAACCGGGCCCCTTTCTTTTCGACTTCCCGGGCTCCGTGGGAGCGGGTCTCGCCGCCACTTCAATTGCCGGTAAATCCTCTGCTTCGGCTTTGTCGGAGAAAGTGTTCTGGCCACGAACTTCGCCGGTCAGGAACACATCGTACGAATTCGAGGATTTCGTCATCGACCCTTCCAGGGACGAATCATCGTCTGACTCAGTCGCAGTACCGCAGTCAGCCACCCCATCCGGGATCGCATCCCAGTCCATTTCTTGGTGGACATTGCTGCGCCTCGACTCGGCACCTCCCTCAGTGTGGAAGAGACGCCCTAACACGGGAATATCTCCCAAGGCTGGCACTTCTAGAGACGAATCCTGTGCCTCTTCCTCTCGTTCCCTTCTCGGGTGCTTTAAATCGGTTACCGCAGGATCCGCAGGACGCCCGCCCATCCGTGGTGGACTCTTCGTCACTGCTGCAGGGGAAGCCTCTTCGACAGTGGGTCGAGGCGGCTTCGAGGCTTGCTCCACCGGTGCGGCTGCATCCTGCACGAACAATTCCCATTCCTGGAGCCTGTCCCCAACAGTTGCTCCAGCCGCTAAACGCGTATTGGCAAATTGACCAGATGAGGTATCTGGAGACTCTGCAACCAGCAAATGTTCGTATTTTAGCGCCACGTCCTCTCTATCATCATCGCCCTCGACTTGGCGCCTGGCGTACACTTCTTCCCTGCGAGTTGCAGATCCCCACCCATCCGGGAGTCTATCTCCATCCACGTCCGCATTCTCCATCGGCAACGTGCCGAGAGTTCCATTGCCTGCAAACATATCATTCACATCAGCATTGAGATCATAATTCTTCTCTGAACCGTCGTCTCCGGCTAGGCGCTCCGGCACCTGCCCCAATTCTTCATCACGGGCTTCCGCAACGTCGTAATCCGCCCTTACCCCCGCTCTCAGCCGTTCCCCTTGCTCCCGCAGGTCGCCTCGCAACTCTTCAGATTGGGACTCCAATCGTTGAACACGGGCTTTCGCAACGTCGTAATCCGCCCTTAGCCCCGTTCTCAGCCATGCCCCTTGCTCCCGCAAGTCTCTTCGCAACATTTCAGATTGGGACTCCAATCGTTGAACATCGGGATGATCATCACCAAGTTTTTGCTTTGCGAGTTCGGCGCTCAGCTCCAAATCTACCAACTTACTCTTCGTCGCGGTCAGTTGAGAATCACGCCCAACGTAATCCATTGCGTTGTGAATTTCTTTCTCATCCATCGCCTCCACTTTTCCCAGACGGTTCTTCGTGACAAGCATGTCTACCCTGGCGTCGATCAGATCTTTCTCCAGCTCCTGCAATTGATAGGAGGCGGAATCGAGTCGACCACCAACGAGAACAAAGGAATCCACATCGTCTGGCCCTTTGCTGTTGCCGGCGGCAGGTTCTGTCCGGTCATCGTACGAATCCATTCCCGAACGTATGGATTCTTCTATCTCGCCGTAGCGGGTGGACGACGCAACATTCTGGTTGGCGGCCCTCGATGGGCTTAAACCAAGACCCAAATTTGAATCCTGCGCCCTGAAAACCTTAGACACCACCGCGAGGCTCCCGATCAGCACCACCACTGCCGCGACCTGGGCCAGCATCTTGTGATTTCGGTCAAACCAAATGAGAGGTGCAGGTTTTGCCGTTTCCCGGATTTTCGCTTTCCGCTCCGTGCTCAATTCTTCCGGGACGGGAAAGTCGGCAGCCAGGGCGCCGCGCACTAGATCGAGGGTCTGTTCCAGTTCCTGCGCCAACGCCCGGCTGCCGGGTGATACTTCCAGCAGGCCGCGAATCTCTACCGCCTCCTCCGGCGACAGGTCCCCCAGCAGGTAGGAGGTAATCTTTTCTTCTATCTTTTGACGCTTCATGTCAGTCACCACCGAGCGTAACGCCGGCCCGTTTCAGGCCGGCGGCCAGTTTCTTCATCGCGTTGTGCAGGATGCACCCCACGTTGCCTTCGCTTCGATTCGTGATCTCCGCAATCTCCCGATAGCTCATGCCCTCCTGCAATCGAAGCACAACCACCTGCTGCTCGGAGGCCTCCAGCTTTTCAATTTGCTGGAGCGCAAGTTGCATCGCTTCGCGGTTCGCGACGTCGGTCGTCTGTTGCGGGGCCTGCACCGGGTTCACTTCCTCCGCCTGTCTCTCGTGCAACCCACGCAACCTCGACTCCTTGCGAATGTGGTCGATGGCGGTGTTGTGGGTGACACGAAACAGCCAGCTCTTGATGGTGCGCGCCGGTTGCGCCCCGTTTTTCCAACCTTGATATAACTTGATAAAAACATCCTGAACCACATCCTGGGCCACGTTGGGATCCCGCAGGATCCGGGCGGCGTATCGCAGCAGAGCCGATTCATGCTCCGCCATGACCACTTCCAGCGCCCGTTCCCGTTCCACTCCGGCGGTGCCGGGTATGGAATCCACATTGTCCATCTAGTACCCTCGATCAAATTCTTGATTCATATGACAAGACGTCCAGCAAAGATCGTTCCTTCAGAAAAAGTTAAATAAATCCACTCCCCCGTAGCACGGGTATGCGACCCGTGTAGCAAAGACTCAACCAAAACCCCAGTCCCCCGTACCGCAAATATCCGACCCACATACCGGAGCCCACCACCCCCGCCCATATCGAAACCACCGAAAAGCAAAAGACTCTGACCACAATGAGCGCAAGCTCCCTTCATGCGCTTCTATCCCTACCTCCCTCAATCCGGCCCGCGCCGAATGCTCTGTGCCACGCGAAGAGACAAGAAATACACCAAGCAGCGGAGCCACAACCAAACGGATTTCGAACAAAAGAGAATAGAGAGAACGAAAAATCGTCTTGAATTCGGTTCAACTCTCGTGTCATCCACCCGTACCGTAGCGTAGCGAACCTTGCCAAGGCTTCCGATCGGCGCAAATTAGTACGATTTCGGAAAATCATAGTACGAAAGTTTGATACCCATTCGATTCTACGACACACCTCACCCGGTTGTGAATGACCCACCCATGAATTGTCTAATCAACGTAGGGCATTCTTTCGTGTGTTTCGTGTATTTCGTGGCTCCATTCTTCGTTTCACTATGAATCGTTCCGGCTATCGGCATGGGGCTCTGGATGGAGCTCCGCTACACGGGTCACGGGGGACCGGGGTTTTGTGCTGAGGCTCCGCTACACGGGTCGCATACCCGTGCTACGGGGGACCGGGGTTTTGTGCTGGGGCCCCGCTACACGCGGTCTCGCATACCCGTGCTAGCTGAACTTCCGGTTGAATATTCAACAATTGACCCGCCATCCTTGGCATTACTCTAAAAATAAGGGATATTTTGCGGATGAGGCCTGTGCCGGGTGAGGAATGGAAGTGAGGATGAACGTATGAGAAGATTTTCGCAGCAAATTGGAGTTGGCATCCTGCTTTTGACTCTCCTGGGCCCTTTCCCTGCCGTCCTCGCCCAGGACGCATCCCCGGACCAGCCGAAAGTCTCCTCCCAGGAGAAACGGCTCACCCTGGGCCAACTCATCGCTCGTGGCGGATTGACCATGTTTCCGCTCGGCCTCTTCTCCATCGCAGTGGTGGCTCTGGTGATTCGCAATCAAATGACCTTGAAGGAAGCTGTCCTGCTGCCGGCCGACGCCTCACCCCAGCTGGCGAATTTCCTGGAAGTCGGCCACATCGAGGAGGCCCGGGAATATTGCTCCATCAACCGGTCGCTTCTCACCGACACCTTCGCGGCGGGTCTCGAACGGGCCGCGTCCGGAACCGCAACCGTTGAGGTCGTCAAGGAAGCCATCGAGGACGCCGGCACCGAACAAATGCTCTCACTGATGCGCCCAATCAACTACCTGTCCATCATTGGGGCCGTGGCTCCAATGCTTGGATTGCTGGGCACTGTAAGCGGCATGATCAAGGCCTTTCAAACCATCTCCGTCGGCGGCATGGGAAAACCGGAACTCCTTGCTCAGAATATCGGCGAGGCGCTCGTAACCACCGCAACCGGGTTGATCATCGCGATTCCGGCCATGCTTTTCTATTTCTACTTCAAGAACAACTTCATGAAAACAATGGCCTCGCTGGGACGGCAAACGGGGGCCCTGGTCGAAATCCTTCGCAGCCACACCCTGGCAGAGGACGAAAGTTGAAATTTCCTTTTCCCGGCAGCGCAGACGATGAATCGGTGCAAATGGCGCCGATGATCGACATGGTGTTTCTGCTCCTCATCTTTTTCATGGTGGCCTCACACCTGAACAAGATGGACCGGATCGAAATCGAGCCGCCCATTGCAGAGAATGCCGCGGTACCGGACGAGTTGGCCGGCCGAAGAACCATCAGCATCCGGGCCGACGACACCATCTTTATCGGCAGCACGTCCCGCGAACTACACGAAGTATCTCCCCTCGTGGAAAAGGCAAGGCGCCACGAACCGCAACTGAAAATCTTCCTCCGCGCCGACCGCAGGGTAAAACACAAGCGCGTTCGCGAGGTCATGGAAGCGTGCGCCGACGCCGGCGTCCTCGAGATTATCTTTGCAACCTACGAGAGCGAGCGATCATGAATCCCGTCCTCAAACAGCTCATGGATGAACGCACGGAATTGCCGATCGCCCCGCTCATCGACGTCGTGTTTCTTCTTCTGATCTATTTCATGGTCGTAGCCTCCCTGCGGCCGCAGGAAGCGGACCTGGGCATTACCCTTCCGGGAACGATCCTCCAGTCCCGGTCCGTGAGCATGCCCGACGAACAGATCATTGATGTACGCAAAGACGGGGCTGTCGTCTTGAACGGGCGCGTGTATGGACAATCGAACCAACACGATCTGCCCGGCCTGGCCGCGACCCTCTATCGCTACAAGCAGGCGGCGGAGTCGACGGGCTCCAGGGCACTGATCACCGTGCAGGCCTCGGATGAGGCGAGGCACGAGCGCGTGGTGGACGTGTTGAATGTCTGCGCAGGAGTCGGCATCAAATATGTCACGTTCGGCCTCGGCGAATAGAATCCTTACCTGTGCCGCCCGAGCGTGCGCCCTGGCAGCGCTCTGTACCGCCCTGGTTCCCGCTCGCTCGGCGGCACAGGAGTTAACCGTCTACGAGCTGTCCCTCCAGGAACTGTACCGCGCGGCATTCTACAACATCCAGACCCGTGAGTATTCGACCGCGATCCCCAACCTGCGGGAAATCATCGCGCGACTGCCGGATCCCCAACTGGATACCGCGATCCGAATGCTGGAGTACGGGATGTACCACCTGGGGGTCTGTCATGTTGAAATGAGCAACCTGGAAGATGCTCTGCACGACTTCGGTTCCTATCTCAAACGATATCCGAAAGGAACCTACCACGAACAGGCGAGGATTCTTGTCGCCGAGATCCATGCGTCACAAGAATCCTGGGACAAGGTCGTCGAAACCACGCAATGGCTGCTGGATTTCCCCCACCTCAAACCCTCGCGGCGCGTGGTGGCGGCCTACCTGAACGGAGAAGCGAAATTTCGCCTCGAACGGTGGAAAGAAGCGGTGACTCCGCTCATCTACGTGTTTGAACGGGGACGAGACCCGGATACCCGTTCCGAGGCCGCGGTCATGGCAACCATCAGCCTGCTTCGCCTGGAGCGGATCACAGAGTTGTTCCGATTTCTGCCCCTCGTCTACCAGACCTCCGCCCAGTACGACATCGAATTGAATATTGCCCTGATCGAAGGCGGCGACGGCCGATTCGGACTCGGGGAATTCGAGGAAGCACTTCTATTGTACCGGCCGGTATACTCAAAACCGGAACTGCTGCGTCAGCTCGGTGCGCGCATCGACGAGGCAGAGCGAAAGCGGGAACTCGTCTACAAAAGCGGGAAAGATCTCGGCGAAATCCTCAGTCTCCGGCAAAAATACACCCGTCTTCTCACATCCTTCGAGCGCCAGAGGGAAACCGCTCTGAAGTTTCCCGAATACGACCAGCAGCTTGTGATGCGGCTGGCGGAAACTCACCGGCAGCTCGAGCGAAACTGGGAAGCCATGCTCCAGTTTCACAGCATATTTGACCGATGGCCCGACCACGAACTGGCGGAAGAAGCGCTGTACCTCGCTTTCGCAACCGCGCTCGATCTCGTGGTGGAGGAGCGCGCGCTGCGGGAGGGCTACGATTATCTCACCGCCTTCCCTGCCGGTGAATTCTACGAACTGGTAAGCTTGTCGGTTGCACAAATACACCTGGCAAGAGAAGAGTGGCGCGACTGCGTGGATATTGGCATGGAGGCCCTCACCGTCGTGCCGGAACACGAAATGAGGGCGCAACTCGACTTTCTGATCGGCTACTCTCATTTTCAACTCGAGGAATTGCCGCAGGCCTTGGACCGATTCAGTGAAATCCGCGAGGATTTTCCCCAAAGCGATGTGATCGAGGATGCTGACTACTGGCATCCGATGACGCACCTGTTTCTACAGGAACACTTGCCTGCCCGCATTGAATTCGAAGAGTTCCTCGACCGCTACGTCGAGAGTTCCTATCTCGAGGATGCCTCCTATCGGCTCGGCATCGCACAATACGGAGATGACGATTTCGACGCGGCGGAAATTACTTTTCAGCGGTTTATCAAACAGTATCCCGAAAGCAAACTTCTGGCTGAAGCCTGCTGCATGCTCGGTGACATCTACGCCTCCTGGGCAAAGCTCGGCGAGGCCATACAATATTACAACTCCGGCATCCGGAAGGCGGAGAACATCGTCCACGTGAATTACGGGACCTTTCAAACGGCGCGCGTTTTCGAGCTCCAGGGAAAGTTCGAAGAGATCATCTGGTTGTTCAAATCCTACATCGACCAGTACGAAGTGGAAGGAAACGTGTCGCAGGCCCTCTATTGGATCGGCAACATGCAGATTCGCCTCGGCCGGGAACAGGAGGGATTCGAAACCTTTCTTTCCGGTATCGAAAAATACGGAAACGATCCGAAGAAATACGGTATCGATATGATCGTGCGCGATTTGATCGAGGATAAAGCCAAAAGTTCCGAGTCGGCGGACCGCCGCCAATTCATGAGTTCGCTGCGGGAAAAACTTTCGAAAAGCCGAACCTCCGGGAATAAGACATTGGAATTGCGACTGCTCACACTCTTTGCGGAATCCCAACGGGATGCGATTCAACGCGGAAAAATGATGGCGGTACTGGTGAATGAGCGCAATCTCGAGCATGCGCCCCCCATCGCACTCCTTACGATGGGAAACGAAGCGTCATCGCGGAAAAAGCAGCAGATCGCCGAAGCGGCCTATCATAAACTACTCGGCGAATACGCAGAATCAGACCTGGCGCTTGAGGCCTCCATGGGACTTGCCGGACTGTATGCCGTGCAGGGCCGGGCAGAGGACGCCATCAATCTGTACCGTAGCGTGATGTCACGCTTCCCCGGAGAGCCTCAGGCAGGGGAAGCACAAAAGAGAATCGGCGATGTGCTTCGCGCTCAGAAAAAATATTCGGAGGCCATTCTTGCCTATCAGACGGTTCTTTCGGTCCGGGATTGGCGGGGTCCTCTATGGCCCGAGTCGCTCTACTGGATTGGAGAATGCCACCGTCAACAGGGTCAGTATGAGGAAGCCTTCGCACACTTCCAGCGAATCTATGTGCTCTACGAACATTACGGATCCTGGATGGCGAAGGGCTACATCGCCGGCGCAGAGTGCCTCGAACAACTCAATCAAAGGCAGGATGCGGTGCGACACTACCGGGAATTGCTGGCACGCCCCGAGTTGAAGAATGCGGATGAAATGGAAACCGCGACCAAGGCGCTTGAAAGATTGGGGGAGACCTCATGATGAAACGCCGCATAGGGTTTATTGCTTTGTTCTCAATGATCTTTTCAACCATGGCATTCGCGGCGGATCCGCCAAAGGTTCGGGTCTGGCTCGACCAGGAGTTGAGTTGGGAGGCAACCCTGCTGGGACGGACTCACGCAGGCGATCAGATCCGATTCCTGAGGAAAGGGAAGGAAGGAGAAATCCGGCTCGCGATCGACGACATTCTCCGGGTGGACTACGACATCAAAATCAGCCATGCAGAGGTTATGGATCTCTATTTGAGAGAAGAGTATGACAAGTTGAAGAAACGATTGGATGCCTCGCTCGCTCCGGCGAAGCAATTTCTCGATATCCCCGGCAATTTGTGGCCCTTGCACCTGGTCTACATGAAAACTCTGTACTGGAGCGGAGACTTCGTGAGACTGGAGCAGTATGCGTCCCAACTCCTGCGCGGCCCTCCCACCCGGAAAGCGCGTGACGAGGCAACCCTGTTCAAGGTCCTCGCACGGACCGGCCAGGGAAAGCATGAGGGAACAAGGGCATTGCTCTCGGAGCACGCGATTTCACCCGACACAATTACCGATCCACCGCTCTACTACCTCGCGAAAGCGAAAGTCGCGATCGCCAATAGTGAACGGAACGAGGCCCTGGAGGAACTCGCGACCATCGTATCCTTTCACGCCAAGGATTTTGAATGGATGCCGGCGGCGCTGCATGACTCCGCGACCCAGTACATGGAACGCGGCCAACCGGACGTAGCAATCCAGATTGCAAAGGAAATCCAGGTCGCCTACCCCGGGACCACCTGGGAGAAAAAAGCCGCCGCGCTGCAGAGCAAGTTCGAAAAAGAGCGCGAAGGCGGAGAGAATCTGTTCCAGCGCATGACGAAGTAGTCCTCCACCCACGGGGTACGGCTACGTTCCCGCCAACTGACCGCAGGCCGCCGCGATTTCCGTGCCGCGCTCTACACGGACCGTGCAGGGAATCGATGCCTTCTTGAGCACCTCTTGAAACGCCACCACCCGATTGCGGCTGGAGCGAGACAGTGGCGTGCCCGGCACGGGATTCCACGGGATCAGATTCACGTGAAAAAGTGTCCGGCATTCGCTGAGCGGTCCATTGGACAACGCATCGGCAAGTTGCCTTGCGTGATCCAGCCCATCGTTCTGCTCCTGCAGGAGCACGTATTCGAAGGAAACCCGGCGTCCCGTTTTCTTTGCGTAGTCCCGGGTCGCCTCCAGCAACGCTTGCACCCCGTACGCCTTGTTCACCGGCATCAACTTGCTGCGCAAGTCATCCTCCGCGGCGTGCAGTGACACCGCCAGATTTACCGGCAGCGATTCCTCCGAGAGTCGCTGGATTCCCGGGACCAACCCGACCGTGGACACGGTAAAACTGCGGGCGCCCATATCGAAGCCGCCGGGATCGTGCAGTCGCTCCACGGAAGTCCACCACGCTTCATAGTTGTTGAACGCTTCCCCCATTCCCATGAAAACAACATTGGAAAGTCGTTCGGGCAACCGGTCGGTTCCGGGAGCTTCCTGCTCCGGGTCAGACGCAATGGCTCGCGCGGTGCGGGCGGCCCACAACACTTGCTCAACGATTTGTCCCGCGGTGAGATCACGAAGAAACCCGAGCTTCGCCGTGGCGCAAAAAACACATCCCATGGGGCAACCGGCCTGGCTGGACACGCATACCGTCGCCCGGTCGGGATAGATCATCAGAACACTTTCGATCGATTCCCCTTGCGGCAGCCTGAAAAGTTGCTTTCGAGTCGTACCTCCGTCGCCGGTCTGGGTAGTGACAGGCTCAAGGTTCCCGATCGTCGTTTCCGCCTCAAGACGATCCCGCAACGGGCCTGGTAGTTCCAGCATTTCCACGGGAGTGGCGGCAAGATTCACGTAGATCCGACGATAAATCTGGCGTCCGCGAAACCGCGGCTCACCCCAGCGCTCCAGGAGGTCTTCAATTTCGGAGAGCGAAAGATCCAACAAATTGATTCGACGTGGCACTGAATCATGCATCGCGGTAGATCATACCTTTGAGCAACCGCATGCAGGAAGCGCTAAACGCTCTGACGCTGTTCCGTGGCACGGGCATGCGACCCGTGTAGCGGAGCCCAACCAGAGCTCAAGGTGAAAACGGACTGCGGCCGCCGTCGTCCGGGTTGAACAGCCCGGGGAGAGCGGCTACAAACAGCCAAATCTGGAACCCACCAAACGCAACCCCGCACCACGCCAAATCGCTTGCAAAGAAAAATTCACGTCATTTTGCTACGCGATCGCGTCATGAAATGACGGAACGAGGTCAAGAAATATCTTTCTTGTGGCGCGGGCGGAACGTCACGATGCGCTTTTTCGAAGGTTGGCTGGTAGAGTTGGGGCGCCCCGCGTTCGCAACGAATAGCCCGGGGAACGTGGGAGCATTGGGGCGAATGCAGATCGCGGTTTCCGAATCCCAATGCTCAGTACTACGTAGTATGCTACGTAGTGTTTTTGCTTTTGACTGCGCACGGAAAGGTAGATCCGTAGGCCATACTCCACTCCTGTCGGTGAAGTCTGAGATTTGCAATCCGGCTCCAGCCCGGGTTCCGGGGGCACGCGATGCACGAAGAATTCTCCGGTGGGGCACTGGGCGAAACCGTGTCGGGTCGATTCGAAATGTCGAACCGGGCGCGGGGTTCCGGTTGGGCTACGGAAGTCGACCGCCTACGCCCTGAAATCACCCATTCCCGGTTCGCCTCGAAAATTGAGATTTCCGTTTGCCGGCAGGAACGGTACTGTCGAGCCCGTTTTGAAATATCCAAAGGTCTTCATGACCATATGGGAGCGGGATATGTATCTGAAATTGCGCCTTTTTCTCCACCAATTGCTACTTATAACACTCCTTGTCTTTCTCGCCCCGATTCCGGCGGCGCACAGCCAGGATGGGGAAGGAATCGAAGGGTTGGATCCCGACATCGGGGAAACACTGCCATCCGCGCCGGCTCCGGAAGTTGTCTTTGAGGAAGTGACGTTCGGGAGACTGCTTGCGGCCGGGGGATGGGCGATGTGGCCGCTGGCAGCCTTCTCCATCGCCGTCATCGCACTGGCGCTCTATAATGTTTCCGCGCTTCGCACGAACGAGTTCTGCCCGCCGGACCTCGTAAAACAGCTCCATAACAATATGAGTTCGTTTCAGGTTCGCACCGCGGTGGAAACCGCGCGAGATCACCCAAGCTATCTCGGTCGTATGCTGGGCCGCTCCCTGCCCGCGATGGATCCGAATGACAAGGAAACCCTCGGGCGAGAGCAGGTTCACGAAGCCATCAGTGAATTTGCGGAACGCACGAACGGTCAATACATGTTGTGGGTTAACTATTTTTCCATCCTGGCCCAGGCCTCTCCCATGCTCGGACTGCTGGGCACGGTTTCAGGCATGATCAAGGCATTCAGTACCATGGGTCGCGAAGGGATGGGCGACCCTACCCGCCTGGCGGAACATATCAGCGAAGCCCTGGTCACCACCGCCTGCGGTCTGATCATCGCCCTGCCCGCCCTCTTCTGCTACTTCGTGTTCCGCAACCGGCTGGTCCGGCTCATCGGGACCTGTGTCGAAATCGCCGACGAACTCCTCGATGCAAGCCTCGAGTCTTTGAATCCGGGATTCAGACAGAGCCGGTTACCAAACGGATTGAATGACAAATGACCCGGCGAAAAACAAGAACGCAGCCCGCCTTCGAGGAGTGCGACGTCGATCTCTCTCCCTTGATCGACCTGGTGTTCCTGCTGCTGATCTTTTTCATGACCAGTTCCACCATCATCACCTATCTGAAGGACAGCCGGATCGACCTTCCCATTTCCGAGGATGCGCGGGTCCCGGAAGCGGTAACCCATCGGGTTCTGATCAATGTGTACGAGGACGGACGCCTGGGAGACGAACACGGCGCGCCGATCGATCCCGCCACCCTTGAAGATCGATTCCGCAAACTCGCCGCCCTGGGAACGAAGGTCCAGGTGCGCCCGGATCGCCGGGTCAAACATGGAGATGTCAAACAGGTTCTGAACGCGGCGCGAAGCGCCGGGATCGAAGAAGTGATCTTCACTGCGTACACATCGGAAAACTGAATCATGCGCGCAAAATACTTTGCCGGAATCGATCGGGAGCAAGGGCCGAAGCTGGAAATTGCATCGCTGATTGACATGAGTTTCCTGATGCTGGTCTTTTTCATGGTGGCCGCCACGCTGCAAAGGGAGGAAGCGGACCTGCCGGTTCGAATGCCGGGCGGCTCCGGGGGGCCCGACGCGGCCGTTCACGTGGAGCGGATGCTCATCGCCATCGATGGCGGCGGTTCCGTGACCCTGAACGGGCAGCCGCTGCTGACACGACCGGGAACACACATCGTGGCCGAACTATCCACTCGCCTCCGCCGCTACGAGTCCGTGGCGCGCGTCGCCAATGCGGACCCGACGGTAGTAATTCAGTGCGCGGACGCGGCAGCGGAGCAGAGATTCATCGACGTACTGAGCGCATGCAGGCGCGCGGGCATCGAACAGATCAGCCTGTTGGACGATTGAGCACGGCACTATCCAGAATCGGTTCGTTCGCGATGCGGCGACAGGTCATCATGATCTTTGTCAGCCTTCTGGTTCACGTGTCCGTGATCGGAATATTTGCGCGGAAAACAATTTTTCCGGAAGTCCTGGAACCGAGTCAGCTGATCGTTTCCACCTTGAGTCTTCCGGCGCCGCAGCCGGAGGCACGGACCCGGGAAGAGTTGAAGGCGGCGCTGGCGGGACAGAGCGCGCTGCGGGACAGGAACGAGCTTTCCCGCACCGTCCCGGTTACGGAGCCGGCAACGGTCGCGCTCCCACCGCCGGTGTTTCTCGCACGCGGGGGATGGATCGACGGCTCTCTCGAAAACGACTTTTTCGGATATGCGGCCCGCCTGGATGACGAATTGGAGACCCTGCAGAAATCCACGCTGCTGCCTGCCGGAGCGATGGTCGGCACCATCTACATTTTCGACCAAATCAAACAGGTTCGGACGGAAAGCGGGAAGTGGTTCAAGGGACGTGGAAAAACGCAGTTGGAACACAGGTTGTATACCTACCTCTGTTCTTTTCCCGGCAGTCGGGACATGGCGACGCGCCTTCGCCTGGATCGGCAATGGCTTGGATTTGACTTTTCCACCACCGTCACCTGGCCGGAATCACGCGCCGGGATTTACGAATTTCGACTCACGACGGATGCAGGGGCCATTTTTCAAATCGACGGGGTGGATGTCATTGCACACGACGGGCAGCACGGGTTCGAGCCCTACGAATCAATCCTGGTCATTGAACCGGGTGTCCACACGCTTCGGCTGGCCTTTGTCCAGGGTCCGAAAGCCAGGCTTGGGCTTATCCTCCACACCCGGAGAGTCGACGAGGGGGGGTGGGAAGTATTCGATTTGCGGCCCTTGCTCATGAAAAACATCGCCGCCCGCTCCGATCCAACCAATCCGAGTCTCTTTGAACCCGGGCCAGGCAGGAAATGATGCGGCACATCCTTCTGGTCGCCGTTGCTGGAGGCAGCTTCGCTCTGGGGTCAAGCCTAGGTGTCGCGCAGGAACCGGGGCCGACCCCCTTGGCTGAAAGTTACCGGGAATCAGTGGAACTCCTCGAGGACGGCAACGTGCAGGAGTCTCTCCAGGTACTGGCAAAAATTGTCTCCGCTCATGGGGCGGACGCCGCCGTTCGCATCGGTCCTGCATTCGGGAACATCTACTACCAGATGGGAATCGCTCTCGAACGCGCCGGAAACCCGGAGGGCGCAATCAACGCGTTCAAACAATGCTACCTCGTGTTTGGAAATCGGGACGATCGCCCCGAAAGCAAAAACCTGCATCACGGCGGTGCCCTGCTGAAGTGGGCGGAGTTGGAGCAACAACTCGGCCAGGGCAAAAACGCGACCAAGCTCCTCGCCCGCGCGCTACGCGAGCACCTCGAAGGCGCGAGGCGCGACGTGCTGATGTTCAACCTCGCCGCAGCCCTGGAAAGCACCGGGGACACGGTGCGCGCAGTGCAGTTCTACGAATTGTTGCTGGGAGGGGACAAAAGCCTGGACCCGTCCGATGAAGTGAAACGTAAAGCGTTTCTTGCGCTCGCGCGCCATCAGACCGACGGCGGCAATTTGGAAGAGGTCGAGGCATTGCTGGACAAGTATGAAGATCTCCTCAACGGTACGCCGGTAGATCGGTACAATTGGACCGCGGATTTGCTGCACGTCGGCCGCCGGTGCGTCTTTGCGGGCGATCCGCTGCTTGCGCTTCGCTGGTATCAGTATGCCGCGCACCCTGCGGACGTGCTGCTTCAACTCCAGGAAAAACTTGCGCTGACTCCCGCCGGAGACGCCGACTACGCGATCGCGGCAGTTCAATTCATGCGGACCGAGCTGGCACGCAGCAACACCGGCGACGCCTTGCTCAAAGCGCGCGCAGGGGCGTATGTAAACCTGGAACTGTTTCGAATCGCGCTCCCCGCCTATGAGCGACTCCTGGACAACGATTCGGTTGAGGACCGGGACGAAGTTCTCTATGCGGCGGCGATTTGCGCGGCCCGGACCGGGAGGCCGGACAGCGCGGAAATCCACGCGCGCCCCCTGCTGGAAAGCACCCCACCCCACTTCAGAAGCCTGGAGGTCGCTACCGCCTGGGCACAGTCCCTGGTGGATGCGTCTCGATTCCAGGAGGCACTCGACATTGCAGACCGGTATCGTATCCGGGCGGAGCACGGTGATCCGGACCGCGAAGATCTCGACTTCATCGCTGCCGCAGCGCTCTTCCAGTCCAATCGTTTCGCGGATGCCCTCGAGGCGTTCGCGGCGTTCCTGCGGGACCACCAGGAGTCGGCTCAACGCAACGCGGCGTCCTACTACCAGGCGCTCTCGGCGGTGCACGGAGAAAGATGGCAACTGGCCGGGCAGCTTCTTGACACGTTTCTCGCTCTCCCCCCCGATTCAACGCACCACGACAGCGGGCTCTACTACCGCGCTATGACCCACGTGGTTCTGGAAGAGGATCAGGATGCTCTCGCAATCGTTTCGCGATTGGAAACAGAACATCCCGACTCAACTCTCCTTGCCGCCGCTTCGAATCTGAAAGGGGATATCGCGTTTCGAGAATCCCGCTGGGAAGACGCAGACGCCGCATACGGAGTTGCAGTGGAAACGGCTGAGCAGGTGCCGGAGGCAATCCAGGATGCGTCCTATGCGCAATATCAGCGCATCCGCGTCGCGTCGGCTCAGGAATCATGGGAGGATGCCGTGAGCCGATTCCAACTCCTGGAGTCCGGGTATCCGGAGTCTCCGTACCTTGCCCGGGGGTGCATCCTCGCCGCAGCTGCCCGGGAAAAACTCGGCGAACGCGGTACGGCGCTGGAGATGCTGTCGGACATGATTGCGGCCCATGGGCGAGCGTGGGGAGATTCGGATCTCCCGCGCCTGCTGACAGCTCACCACGCCACGTTTGAACGGGAAAACGGCAGGGATGCAATGCTCGAGTATCTGCGAAATTTCCCCGGGACGATACCCGATCCACTACGCGCGTGGTTGTCGATTGGAATCATCAACACCCTGGAGTCCCATGGCACGGCCGAAACTCAGCAAGAAATATCGAGAGCCTACACCCGTATTGAAAATGAATTCACACGCTCGGATCTAGACAGCCCGATTCTCATCAAACTCGCATCCCGGTTCGTTTCGAACGAAGCATGGGATGATGCAATCTCCTCCTATCTTGTAGTTGTGGATGAACGCCGAAACGATCCCGAAAGGAATCCGGCGCGGGTCGCGCTCGCCCGGGCGCTGATGAAACGCGGTGAAGAAGGGGACCTCGACCTCGCTTGCAAATACCTGGCGGAGGCCGGACAGGAAGTTTCCGAAGCGGTCTGGGTGGAAAGTGTCACCCTGGAGACGGCAAGGGCCCGGACGATGCAGGAAAAATGGGCGAAGGCTGAATCGTACTGGAAAGAGTACATAGACATGCCGGAATGGGGGCAGGCCCGGGCGGAGGCAAACTACGAACTCGCGAGATGTTTCGACATGCAGGGAAACAGTACGGGGGCGCTGCAGCAGTACACTGCCACCTATGTGCAGTACGAGGGGCATCTCGAGTGGTCATCTCGCGCATTTCTTCGGACGGCGCTCATCCTGGATGAGGCGGGAAAAAAGGAGGAGGCTTTCAAGGTCCTGGATGACATGATGAACCGACTGGGAGGCCTCTCCCATCCGTTCATCAATCGCGCGCGCACTCTGCATCATCGCTGGCGGACGGACAATGAATACACACGAGGAGAGAGATCGAAGTGAATCGCCTTTTCTTGATCGCGGGACTCGCACTCGGCCTTGCGGGATCGATGGTTTCAGGCGCATGCGCGGAGGAAATCGACCCGCTGAATCTCCCGTCGGATGGTGTTGCGTTCTGGAACGCCGCAATGGAATCGTATGAAAATGGAAATTACCTGGATGCACTGCAGAAGTTGAAGTGGTATCAGCGGCAGGTGGAAGGCGGAGAGGAGGCATGGCATCCCCATCTGGTGTCCTTCCTCCGCATTCGCTGCGCTGTAAACCTGGGACATTTCGAGAAAGTGCTCGGGAAAATTGATGCGCTCGACGTCGATCAACTGCCGGCGCCCCTCCGGCACCAGGCGCGGGTCCTGCAATGGCAACGAAGGCTTTCCGCGGAGAACAGCTCCGCCAATACGGGCAATCCGGCCGACGAAAGAGTCGCTGCTCCCATGGCGGATGCGCAATTGGCTTCCGTCATGGGCCGGGTTCAAGAATCGGACGGCGATTCCGAAAGCGCGCTGCAATCGTACGCTAGGGCGATCGTGCTGGCCTCACCCGAAGACGACGAAGAAACCGGCTACGCGATGAAGCGAATGATCGAAATACTCACCGTTTCAGGTCGCGGGAAAGAAGCGGTTCGATTGATGCAAGTCCAGACCACTCTCCAGGGCAAAAATCAACACCCCTCCGACCCGTAGCACGGCGCCTCCGGCCCGTGTAGCGAAGACTCAACCAGAACCCCAAGCCCACAAGCTCGTACCCGTAGCACGGTACCTCCGGTCGTGTCCGATGGTCGCACGCGCCAAAGGCGCCGTGCCGCCCACGTCACCGCTTACCGCGAACCCGCTTGTAACGACCCTGATTCTTGCGCGCCAGTTTACGAAGGAACCGTCGTGTCTCATCATCCGCCTCGTATCCGACGCAGTGAATCCGGGCTCGTTGCCGCCCTTTGGAAATATAGAAAGTTTCCTGCAGATCGCTGATGTGGGCAAGAATGTCGTCCTCCGCCCAGTACTCCAGGACGGGATCGCGGGAACTACCCCCTGATTGATTTTCCGGCCTCGCCGGGGGACCGACCCCTCCCTCCCCGACCCGGGGTCCCAACCCCTTCCGGATGCGCTTGTCTTCTTCCTTCTGCCACTCTTCCATCGCTTTTTCCCAATCGCGGATTTCCCGGTCCGTCACCTCGTGGGCGGCAGCTGAAACCTCTACGTAACTTCCGCTTTCAGTATCGAAAGGCTTTTCTATGACGGGGACTCCATCGGTAATCACAAAGATTACGCCGGCCCCGAATTCGAACGCGGCGTTCAGCGCCAGGTCCAGTCGACTGGTACCGCCCGCCGCTTTCGGGTTTGCCGTTTTGATCCGGTAGGTACCGCCGCCCAATCCGTACGGTCCCTCCACTCTGTTGTAATCCATGATCCATTCACCCGCTTCCCGCTTTGTTTCAGCTGTCACCCGAACCAATTTTGGCCAACAGGAGGAAACGGAGTTCTCAAACGCAATGACATTGAACAACGTGCCGTCGGATACCTGGTAGAGCACATCTTTCAACGCCTCTTTCACACGCTGGAAGCCAGGTAACCCCCCTCGCGAGTCCTCGCACATGCTCAGGGATACATCGACGATGATGCACAACAGGTGTCCTTTCTCGCGAATTCCGAAAAAGCTTACGGAGGACTGACCCACCCCTTCGCCAACCCCGTCCCCGAGACCGCCGCCAATCCCCCTCCCCTGGCCCGATACACCCTGCGTGGAAAAGGTCCGCATCACCTTGGCCTGCGCCGGTTCGGGAAGTTTCTTGATTTCAGGAAGGGCAATTTTTGCCGGCGCCGCTACTGCAATTCTCGGTTGAGGCCTCGGCCGTGCGCTCCGCTTCTGCAAATCCTGAACCCGAACCTTCATCTCAAGTTTCCGCGGCTCGAGCGCGGGGGTAGCCGACTCTTCGGCAATAAAAACACTCTGCGGCTTGTACGAGATCCGAATCGCGACCACGAAAATGGCAAACAATCCGAAAAGGAGGTGCACTCCCAGACTGATCAGGACTTCATTGCGCGACAGGGGCCGGGTGAAGAATTTCACCAGACCGGACCGACGCGATCCGGAATTCTGTTCTTGTTCATCCACTCCCGGTAGAATACGCCAATTCAGCATGCCTGTCACGGGATGCGGGAATTCCTGGAAAGAAAGCAAAGATAAAGACAAAGGATTGTAATTTGCCGGCTTCCACCACTTCGTTATCTTCTTTTCAAAAATGGAGACAAGGACCCATGAATATCGCCGTCACTTCCTGTTTTCTCGTCATTCTCCTGCTCGCTCCGTGCACGCTCGCCGAGGAAGAATCCTGGCTCACTCTTTCCACGTGGAACGAAGGCCTCGCCGAAGTCGCTTTGTACGAAGGGAAACTCAAAAAATACGGAATCCTGCGCGACGCGTCCGTTGATCTGATTACCGTTCGTGAATATTTCCACCCGGAGCGGATCGTGAAGACGACCGGCCCCACCGTGGATGGCGCAGATTCTTTGCCCGTGATGAAACAAAATCTCACGCGTAGGATTCGTACCGGCATCTACGAGTACGTGCAGGCTGGAAGCACCTTCGTTCACCGTAATTCGGGAGAGCTCCTGAAACTTTCCGCCGTCAGCACCGAATGGTGCGGGACCAGCTCGGCTCTTCTGATTCGCAACGGGGATTCAGGTTCGCTTCGCATCTCCAACTATATGGACGATCGCGGTTTCTCGGCCCATCTGGTGGATGCCCTGGAGAACCTTCTCTTTTATGATCAGCTCATTCCCTATCTGCGACATGGCGCGGGTTCGTTGCAGCCGGGCACTTCACTGCGAATTGTTGACACGCTGCTCTCCAACAACCCGGTCTTTCGGGTGAGAAGCGCGGTGATTCGCACCGTCGAGCGCCAGGCCGCCACGAAAAACATGGGGGCAGCTCAAATCGAAATCTCCATCGAATTTCCCGACCGAACGGAAACGTTTCGATTTGAAGACGATCCGCTTCGAAAGCTTGTCCGGTGGGAAAACGATCAGGGAGAATGGCTGGCAAATCGCAAAACCGTCTTCCTGGATTACTGGAACCGGAGCCAGCCCGGCGACGAAAAGCTGCTGAACTGAATCAATCCAATCCCCCCGGGAGTGTGGGGTCCCCCACCCTTCCGTCCCATCCAACCCGCATTGCTCACGCTATTTCGTAGCGAACCGAGGAAGGTTGCACGAAAAGTGTGAACAATGTGGGGGACCCCTTGACAGACCAGCAAAAATCTCTTATTTTCAATATATATTGAAAGTTATGAAGACAAAAAACCCCTATCGCGTCGGCGCCATTCACTTCCCGGGTGACAATCGACTCGGGAAATGGTGCCAGATTGCGGGGTATTTGGCCCTTCCGGCCATTTTGGCCGGAGTCGCCGGTCTGGACGTGGGCGCACCCCGGTGGGCCGTGATGTGGTCTGTTGCGCTGGCAATGTATATCGTTTTCAAAGGGCTCGCGTACCTCATGGCAGGGAGAGACCCGGCGCGGGAGGCCAAGCCAGGCGCGCTGTGGAGCTGGTTCATTTTTTGGCCTGGAATGGATCCGGGCCCGTTTCTTGAAACTCCACATCCGCGCGATACTGCGACGTCCGCGGGAGAATGGACACGGGCCTTTGCCATTGTCTGCATGGGCGTGTTCATTCTGTACGCTGGAGCGCGACAAGTTCCCCAAGAGAACATCGTGGCGATCGGCTGGATTGGAATGGCGGGATTTCTTCTGATTCTTCACTTTGGCGTGTTCAAGGTGCTGGCGCTCTACTGGCGGTCCAGGGGCATTCCGGTCGACCCTATCATGAACAGCCCCTACCGTGCGGAGAGTGTCGCCGAGTTCTGGGGCAAACGGTGGAACCGGGCGTTTCGGGACCTGGCCTGGTCAACCCTTGTCCGCCCGCTACGTGGAATCATTGGCGCAACCGGGTCCCTGCTCGTTGTCTTCGCGGTGTCGGGGCTGATCCATGAGCTGGTCGTCTCCTATCCGGCCCGGGGAGGTTATGGCGGACCATCGGTGTATTTCCTGATTCAGGGCTTTGGATCCATGATCCAGCGCACCCGGACCCTCAAAGCACTGGGAATGCACAAGGGCTTCAAGGGATGGATTTTCACGATGATCTGTGTGCTCGCACCGGCATTCTGGTTGTTCCATCCGACGTTTATGAAAAGTGTTTTTGTTCCATTCATGCGCGCCATCGGGGCGCTTTAACAGGAGGTAGTGCGATGCGATCGTTGAGTAGTTGGATCATGGCCGCGGGGTTCTTGCATGCGGGAATTCTCTTTGCCGGATGCCTGGTTCCCCAGGTTCTCGACTGGCGAAGTGAACTTCGTAAACTGGATCGGCTTTCGCAGCATGTGGTGTGGATGCATGGAGCGTTCATTGTCATGACGATCCTCGGATTCGGCCTCCTCTCTGTATTTTCATCGGACGCCCTTGCATCCGGCAGCGGGCTGGCGCGGTCGATCTGCGCGTTAATTGCTGTTTTCTGGGGTTCCAGGCTGGTGCTGCAGATCTTCATGCTGGAGCCCGGCGAGTACCTCGCGAATCGCTTTCTCAGGAGCGGGTATCATCTCTTGACCGTCACCTTCGCATTGCTGGCCACCATCTACGGATGCGCGGCGATCGCAGGCGGAACGGTCATCCTGCGTCCGCCCGTAACCTCCGATTTCCTGAAAGCGGCCGCCGTCATCCAGGCGGCATTCGCCGCTCTGAACTTCTTCATCGTTCGGATCATGAACTGGAGGCCGGCGCTCAATCAGGCTCCTCTCTTGATGCGCGAAGTTTTTAAGGTTCACTCCTTCTTCATCTCGGTGATCCTGCTTCTTTTCGCGGTCCTGACCTGGCGGTTTGCGAACCTCATGGCGGGAAGCGAATCGCAGGTGGCGGACTGGCTGGCTGCGGCCATCGGAATTTTCTGGGCCATTCGCACCGTTGCCCAGATCAGCTTCTATAGCAGTTCGCACTGGCGTCACAACGCGAGACGAACCATAACCCATGTCATTCTGCTGGGGATCTATGGGGGAATGAGCGCGGTCTACCTGTACGCGGGATTGGCGGCGTGATCTTTCTCATCAAGAGATCGTGGGTGGCGGCCCTCCTGGTAACCATGGTCGGGCTCGCGGGGAATCTCTATTTCGGGGCGTTCGATCACATCGGCACGGGACGGTGGAGTCTGCGAACAACTGTGTGGTTTGGAATCGCGGCGGGAATCGCGGCGTTGATGATGGATGGCGCGATTCACGTAACCCTCCGCCATTTTCTGGTTGAGTCGTATGCGAAGAGATTCCGCGAATACGCAAACTGCATCACCACCAACATGGGGCCGCCGGCGATTCTCACGGGTGCGTTCATGGCTGCTTTTGCCGAGGAACCATTCTTCCGGGGTGTATTGATTCCGCTCTTTCAAAGTCCGGCGGCTGGCATCACCGTGGCCGCGATCGCGTTCGCCGCCTGCCACTGGCTCAGCACCCGGTTTCTCACATTCTGGTTTGTCGCGATCTATGAAGGTCTTATGTTCGGTCTGCTGTTTCTGATCTCAGGGTCACTCCTCGTCCCCATGATCGCGCACGGAATCCATGATCTGTGTGCCTATACAATTCTGGTCAATTCGCGCCATTACAGCAGGAATCCCGAAGAGAAATGATCTATTCGCGCAAATGAATCTGCAGGATCCTGCTCTTCAAGGGTGAAATCTGACTCTCATTGAATGTCTTGTCGGCCAAGTTGCATCGAAATTCTCGAATAGAAAGCAACCAGAGTCGATCTCTCACGCCGAAAATCTGTCCCAAACCTGGGAAAGCCGACGTCCCATCGTGAGACACCCCACAGGTTCCGTACCCTGTCCCACGTGAGACACCCCACAGGTTCGGTACCTTGTCCCACGTGGGACACCCCACAAGTTCCGTACCCTGTCCCACGTGAGACACCCTACGGGATCGGCACCCTGTCCCACGTGGGACACTCCACGGGACCGGCTCCTTGTCCCACACGTAGGACACTCCACGGGATCGGCTCCTTGTCCCACGTGGGACACTCCACAGGTTCGGTACCTTGTCCCACGTGGGACACTCCACAGGTTCGGTACCTTGTCCCACGTGGGACACTCCACGGGATCGGCAACTTGTCCCACGTGGGGCATTTTCGGAGGAATCGACGCTTCGTTTGATTTTGTGTCTTCCTCGTGTTGAGAGAGGAGTGGATCCTCACTGGACATTGTCTCCCTTGTCCAAATAGGTCCAATGACGAGGTTTTTCTTTCGAAAACAGGAGATATTCCGGTACGATCGCGGGTAGATGAAGACTACAATTCCTGAGATCATCGTGGCGCTGGATGTGCCTGATTCCAGCGTCCTTCCACCCATTCTGGATGCAATTCCCGACCCAATCCGATTCGGGAAAATCGGTCTTGAACTCTTTTGCGCAGAGGGGCCGAACGCACTTCGCCCGCTCAAGGAGCGCGGATGGCGTATCTTTCTCGATTTAAAATTGCACGACATCCCACGGACAGTGGAAAGGGCGGTACGATCCGCCGCCCTTCACGGTGTGGATCTGTTGACCGTGCACGCTGCGGGCGGCCGGGACATGCTGGCGGCAGCAGCATTGGCGGCAAACGAATTCGGCGAAAACCGCCCCCGGTTGATTGCCGTCACCACCCTGACGAGCCTCAACCAGGATGATCTTTCATCCGTGGGAATCGAGCGCAATCTCGGAGATCAAGCCGTGGCACTCGCGGAGCTAGCCATCTCCGCCGGAATCGACGGCGTGGTTACATCCGTTCACGAAGCCAGGTCGCTGCGCGACAGATTCGGCCCGGCCCCCCTCCTGGTGACGCCCGGAATTCGGATGCCTGATGGGGAGGCGGGAGACCAAAAGCGGATTGCGACCCCTTCTGACGCCGTCACCGCAGGCGCCACTCATCTTGTTGTCGGCCGCCCGATCCTTGAAGCTTCGGATCGAACCGCGGCCTCAGCGGCAATTCTTGAGAACATGAAACAAACGGCCACGAACTGACCCTTCCTGCGTGGTTCACATCCATTCGTTGACCCAAAACCGCCACCGAAAATGTCACTTCATGTCGATCCCGATGGAGCAGGCATTCGACGGGCGAGCAAGTGGATGACCACATGGGCCAGACACGCAATAAACCAGCCGCCGGACGTAAGAAGATGAATCGCCACCCAGGCAATGCGCCAGGAATCCTGAACGCTAATCTGCAGCAAGTATCCCGACATCACCATCGGTAGACTCAGAAGTGCGAGCCCCAATCCTGTTTTGCGCCCTTCACCGACTCCGCTTTTCCAGAGTGTTTGCGCATGTCGAATCGAAAAGTGCCCCAGCATCAACACGAGCAACGGCCCGAACAGCACGTGCATGTGAAGGAGGTGCGGCTGCCACGGGTGATTTACCAGCGCAAATTCATCCGTAGAAGTCGTGCAGTACAGCATCCATGCGTAGACAAATCCTGTGATTGTCACCAGGCCGTTTGACAGATGGAATAGACGGTACTCCCAACGGCTCACGGACTCTCCGCACCGGTGAGAACAAGATGCGCCGCGAGAATTCGCCGCACCGCGTCAGACGTCGCCCGTGCCGTCAAGGTTGCGCCGGTTATCCCGTCGATGCCGCGATGCAACTGCATTTCGCGATCAAGATTCCGCCCGATGAACTGATGATACCAGCGATCACGGGGGATATACTCCCCGGGTTCCAAGAACGCCAACAACCGGATGGCCGCGACCCGGTCCTTCGAATCGATCACCACCATCAGCGTCTCCTTGAGCGTGCGCACCCGGTGGACATCGAAATAGGCCGTGCCGACCAGTTCCCCACTCCTCCAGGCCCTGTACGGGCGAAAGATCTTCCCCTTCATCTTCTGCCCGGCAAGCCTGGAAGCAAGCGTGAGTTGCTCCTCGGACAAAACCACCGACTCTCGTTTCATTTCAGCGCCGGGAAACTGGATCGCCAACGCCTCATCGATGGTGTGGAATACCTCGCACCGCGCCCCCGCAGCATGGAATGCGGCGAGCAGGACGATACACCGCGCGAGGGCCCGCCCGAAAAGAAGATGCGCCCCCCGGCGAAACGTCGGATTAAAAGACATAGCCCATGGCCATATTGTACTGATCTTCGCGCCCTCCTGATGCCTTTTCGATATTCTGGAAGTCAAACTTGAATACAATCGGGTCGCGCGGCTTGTAATTCACCCCGACCGTGAGGATGTCGAGATCGTTATCCCCCGAGTTTCGAAAGCCGGACGGCGTCTCCGCCTGCGTATCCACTTGGGAGTACCGCAGGAAGGGCAAGAGTTGGTGCTGCCCGGTATCCCGCAGATTGAAAACGTCGTAGGCAACTCCGATGTACCACCCTGTCTGTTCCTCACCGACGGAGTCGATTTCGTTGTCGGGCGTGTCCGGATTCTTGATTCGATTGAGTTCGGCTACGTCGTCAAGGCTGGCAAGCGCCCCAACCGCTCGTATTCGCAAACCTCGCCACGCCCAATCGGCATGGAGATCAAAGATGGTTGTGAAGAGGTCTATGCCCAGATCCTGCCCCGAATTGCCCGCGTACATCGACCCGCCGATCAGCAGACCGTCCCGCGGTTCAACGTCAACGCGAAGTACGCCCGCCAGATCGTCCGCCAGCGCTTTCGATCCTCTTTGGCGCCCCCCGCGGAGCCCCTCGGCAGTGAAGTTTTCCCCGCGCAGGCCATTCACTACATAGCCCCGGTAGGAGGCAATCCCATACTCGCCGTGGACACCGATGCCGTTTTCGCGCCAGGTGGTGGGAATGATTCGCCGCTCCAACGCCGGACGAAGCGCGCTGGCAAAGAGCGTGGGCTCGTGCAATTCGTTCAGCAGCCCGACGGGGATCAGCAAGAGGCCTACTCGCAGGTTGATGCTCGGATCATGCAGGTAGTCAAGATAGGCGAACTCCACCGAGACAGATCCATCTCCGCTGGTCGATGCATGCTCGAATTCTATCTCGCTGTTGAGTACCCAATTGCTGTCGAACTTGTTTCCCACGTAAACGACGGCACGCAGAAAATCAGCCGTGTCGCTCCTGTCTCCATCGCGAATTGAATAGATCCCCTCGCCATACCCACCGATCGAAAGCCCCTGCTCCTTGAAATAGACTTTCGAAGCCGCGGGCCCCATGGAGTAGGCGGATTCTCCGACCGGTACGAACGTATCGCGAAATCGAAGCCGTTCCACTTCCTCGTCGAGTGCTTCAAGCTTCTTCTCCAAGGCAGCTATTCTGTCCGCATCGCTTTGAGAATTGGCCTTCCCAGGTACCAGGGTCGCATCAAGAACCATGAGCAGCGATGCCACTCTCGTAACATTCATGCACCACCTTGCGGTCGTGTTTTCTTTGATCATTTATCTGTCTCTTCCATCTGTACCCACTTGTCGATTGAGCACCACGCTCAATCCGTTTCTGCCACGTCAAAATCCTGGTGAAAGCCATGGTTCGATTCCGGAATGACGATCCGGATAAAGGCGTGTTCGGTCGACGCATGGCATTGATTGCAGGAGTCGATGATCCCTTTGTAGGACGTTTCAATTGACGGCCATGCATCATTATCCATGACCCGGTAGGTCTGGGTGACGGACGGCAGCAGTATCGTTCGTGCCAGCTCCGAAATCTCCAACCCGTCATGCAGTGGGACATTGTCGATAATGTCCTCAACAAATTCCGAAACCTCATCGAGGTAGAATTCGGCGAGATCCCGATTCCGGGACTGAATCGCCAGACCCAATTTGGAGGTATGGCGCTGCAGGTGGGCCATATAAGTGGATAGCTCCTCCTCATGATCACCTTCTCCTTCATCCCCGGCGGAAAGTTCAACGCTCTGAAGGGCGGCAAGTTCTTCCCTCATTTTTGCCAGATCCGCAGCAACGATGCAGACGGAAACAATCGCCACCGCCGTACCAACCAAAGCTGCACTTCCAATTAGGTTCATATAATTACCTTTTGATCTCCTAAATGACTAAAGATTGAATATTCAATACTGTGATTGCTATATAAATCACATCTGTTTTGTTCTGGCAACAGGTTTGGTTAGAAACAGTTAGATTTATTACACTCTCCCACGGGTGCTCACCAAATCAATGGAATTCCAATCCATGAAAATCGGATTAGTTGCTCATAATTAGCTACTTATGACCAGCATGGCACCAAGGGTTCTGCTATCAGACAGATCACAATGTAGAGCGCAACCAGGGTGCTCAAGATTGTCAGATTGATTTTTGTTCTTCTGAGTCTCCCGCCGAAGGGTTGTCGATCTGAATGGCCCATCTCCTCGCTTCCCCATGGACAACACCTTTCAGCCGCTCTATGTTCGCGTCTCATCATGCTCGCCGCACAATACATGTCGCCTCACTCCGTCAAGGCCGTGGAAGCCGAAATGCCTTCGCCGGCCTCCGGAGAGGCTTTGATCCGGGTCTCCCTGTGCGGCATTTGTGGCACCGACCTGGCGATCGAGGCCGGGAAGCACCCGCGGGCTCAGTCCGGGCTGATTCTGGGCCATGAATTCTGTGGAGAAATCGTTGAAATAAACGCATCCGGCTCGGAATTCAGAGTCGGGAATCAAGTCACGGTCTACCCCCTCATCACCTGCGGCAAGTGCCTTGTCTGCCGCACCGGGAACCCGCACGTCTGCCGGGATCTCAAATTGTATGGAATCGATGCGCCCGGCGGAATGGCCGCATATGTCTCGGTTCCGGTAGAAGTGCTGCTGAAATTACCGGATTCAATGTCGGCGAAGGCAGGCGCCCTGTTGGAGCCCTACGCGGTAGGCATTCACGCGGTGCGACGCTCTCCGGTTCAGCCCGATGACACCGTGGTCGTCATCGGCGCCGGCCCGATCGGCCTGCTGAACGCTCTCGCGCTGAGAGAATTGGGTGTTGAGAAAGTTTTCGTTACCGACATCAATCCTTTTCGACTTGGTCTTGTAGAAAAATCAGGTCTTCTTGCGTTGGACGCCGCAAATGACGATCCGGTCAAACGGATTCTTGAGGTTACCGACGGCGAAGGCGCCGACGTGGTATTCGAAGCGGCCGGAAGTCAATCCGCCGCGGTGATGATGACGGAACTGGTCCGGTGCCACGGCACCCTCATCAACGTAAGCGTTTTTAAAACTCCGCCGGAAGTCGACATGCGCACCGTCAACTTCAAGGAACTCACTGTAATTGGAACGCGGGTATACACCGTGGAAGATTTTCAGACCGCGATCGACACGGTCGATCATCTGCCGATTGATAACGTGGTGACGCACCAACTTCCACTGGCCGACGTAACGGATGCGTTCGAAGTGTTTAAAGCCGGTGTGGATGTATGCAAAGTACTGGTGGATACAGCAGAGTGATTAGAATCCGGGTTGAGGTTGACGACATATTCATTCAGCATACACCGATTTCTTCAATCCTCAACCCAACCGCAATCACGCTTCAAACCGATTCGAATTGGGAGTAAGTTACATCAAAAACCATAATTCCCCCAACAGGACGGACTGAAATGAATGCAGACAAAAATCCATTCGATCTACATGGCAAACGGGCCCTGGTTACCGGAGCGAGCAAGGGGATCGGTCTCGGCATCGCAAAGGGATTGACCAACGCCGGGGCGGATGTAGTCCTCGTGGCGCGGAACCTCGCGGAACTGGAAGAAGCGCGCGGAGAATTTCCTGCAGGCGCGAATGTAAATGTAGCATCCTTCGACTTGCAGAAAACTACGGAAATCGCCGGATGGTTCGACGCCATCGTGCGTGATATCGGGCCCATAGATATCCTGGTAAATAATGCCGGCACCAATATTCGGGGAGTGACCGAAGACTATTCACTGGACGACTGGAATACGGTTCTGAATTTGAATCTCAACGCCGGTTTTGCGTTGAGCCAGGCATTTGCAAAAGATCGTTTCCAAAGAAAGGAGGGCGGGAAGATTGTAAATATCGCATCGGTGATGACATTCGGCGCCCGACCGACGATCGCCGCATATGTCGCTTCCAAGGGCGCCATCGGGCAATTGACGAAAGCACTAGCGGTGGAGTGGGCAGACCGGGACATCATTGTAAATGCGATCGCGCCCGGATTCATAGATACGCCTCTGAACGAACCGTTGGTGAACAACACCGAGTTCGATGCATGGATCAAGAAACGCACGCCTCTCGGCCGCTGGGGTAAACCCGAAGACCTGGGCCCGCTCGCGGTATTCCTGGCCTCGGACGCGTCGAGATATGTCACCGGGCAGGTGATCTACGCCGACGGCGGATGGACCTCGGGGTTTTGAGGTTTCAGAATTCAGTCTGGCCTGTGCCGGCGGTGAGCCTCACCACATTATTCACGTATGAGAGTCCCTTTCTTCTTCGTGAGCTTTGTGGAAGTCGGGTTCGACGAAGTTCGCGACAAAGGCAACAGCACAAGTGCGGCCGGGGGCCGCATTGATACCCGGCACCAACAAATGAACCACGCTCTCCTTGCCACATTGAAGTTGGTCAAACACCATACGGGAATCGTGGTTCCCGTGTATCTTCCTTCGGACGAGAAGCATGATGCCGGAGCTGCTTTGCTTCGCGACACCGTGAGAGCTTTTGCCGATTTGATTGATGACCCGGGCTTCGTGTGCCTGTCGGTGGACGGGACAGAGAACGGGATGGAGACCGCGCAGCAACTCGGCGACTCACTCGGCGTTTCCGTGGTTGGAGAGGCGGAGAATCGCGGAAAGCTGCAGGGGATGATCGGGGGCACGCGGGAGTTGCTGGGAAAGAAGGACATCAAATACCTGGCCGTTGTCGACCAGGACGGCGATCACTTCGCCAACGAATTACCCAACTTCGTGCGGGCGGCGGAACACATTTTATCGCAGACCGGGAGCAAACGGGTCCTTGTAAACGGAGGGAGAACCTCCCGGCATCGGCCGATGGGGTTTTTAAGAGGAGAACTGGAGGAATTTGCGGACCGCGTTCTGCTGGAGATGCTCCGGTACCGGGCTGCTGCGAAGGGAACACCGCTGGATCTCAGGTTCGCCGGCACCACGGAGGAGTTTCCTGACTTTCACTCCGGTTACAAGCTGTACAACCGCCGCACCGCGGAGGAAGTTTTCGGCCAGGATCCCGATCTTTGCGGTTGTGCGCGAGATGCAGGCTATCGCCACGGCTGCGAGGCGGTGGCGGTGGTTCAGTCCCTGGAAAGCGGCGCAATCTTCGGCCAGGTGATGCGGAGCACATTCAACAGGCAACCCGTGTCCACTTTCGAGAGCCTCGACATTGTCGAACTCGTCTCCGACAAGATGATCTGGCCGGCGCGTCGGCTTGAAATCCCTGCCACCTTTATCCGGCAGTGGATGCTGAATTGCATGCCAGGGCTCAGCCTCCAGACCCTGCTACCGCAGGGCGCGGGAACACTTGGCGAGATCTTCAGACGAGTGATGGAAGAATTGGATCCGGACGGCAGCCACCGGCTGCCTGCGGATGAATTTTCTCTGTTTGTATAGGCGCGGGCATTTCTCGTTCCTGGTGGCACGGCGGCTTCGCCCCGTGTCGGAACAAGAGGTGAGGAAGGATTGAGCAAGAAATGCGCAGGCTCCTTTCGCGCGCGTCTCTTCCTCTTTTCTTGTGCCGACACGGGCCGGAGGCGCCGTGCCACGAATGAAGAACCGTGCTTGGGGTCTTACCAGGCAATCCACGATCACGTGTCATTGTTCAGCTTCGCGAAACGGATCCAGCTGTTTGATTGCGCGTCATCTGTTTGACCAATTCAGCGTTCGGGCTCTTGGTGATTTTCGCATGGACAGGAGGATGTAGAATGTAATCAGGCCGTTCCCGGTCCGGACTTCGATGGTGGAGAACTACCTTGCCATGCTCGACGAAGGCCGACGGTACGCGCAGCCGCGGGTGCGCTGCGTCAGGCGAACCAATAGGAATAGAGCTTGGCGTGACGGGCGGTAATCTTGATCCGGGCGGGGAGGCCGGGCCGCAGCTTCCAGTGATCGGGCAATTCGCCATAGGGCACCCGTTCGAGCGGGTACTGTTCCCCTACGCGGTCCCCGCCGGTTTCCGCGGTGGTGCCGTGCGTCCGCGGGCCGCCCCACGGACTGGGCACGTCGGTGACGTCGGCGAAGTGCACCGGAGCCTCGAGGCAGTCGCCGGACAGGATCTCGGAACGTTCGAAGCCGGGATACGGCGTACCGTCCGGCTGGCAGATCGAGACGTACACGCTCCCACCCGTCGCGTCGGTGTTTACATGCAGTGTGCCGCTCGTGGGCCAGCGTATGGATTGAGTTATCACGTACCCGGGCACGTCGCCCGCGTCGAGCGACACCCACCCATCGCGGCGCAGGGTGGCGGCGCCGATGCAGCCGATACCGGGCACCTCGCCCCGTGCCACTTGCCGCTTCACGTGGGCAAGGTACGCATCCGTCGTGCCGTGCCCGATCACCCCGCCTGAATAAAAAAACCACATCCGCCCGTCGCGGAGGACGGGCAGAGAACTGTACCAGGCGCAACCGCAGTCGAACTCGCCGGGCATTCCGCGGGGCAGGAAAGGCTTCCGGTCCCCCAGGCGCTGCCAGGTGAGCAGGTCGCGACTGGCTACGAGCTGCCAGTGGCCCGGGCCTTGCTGGTTGGATCTGCCGTGGCGATGGTTCTCGTAGCAGGCATCGAACACCAGCAGCATGCCGATGTACAGGTCCTCGTACGGGATGATCGCCATGGTATAAAACTCGCAGCGCCGGTCGCTATAGTTCTCCTGCTGGATTATGCCCTCGGCCAGCGCATCCTCGATGCGGTCGATCGCCATGTCGTCATCGAGCCCGTCCGGCGTCAGGATACGCGTGGGATTGGACCAGGTAAGGAGGTCCTCGGACGTTAAGAGTGCCTGCACACGGCGGGTGGGCCGGATATCACTTGATCCGTTAAATCGGCCGACCCCCACACACCATCGGGCCGCGCCGAAATAGCGAGGCAGGCCCTCGCCGGTGGGATACCCGGGCAGACCGCCCCGGCCGGTCAACGGCTGCGTGCTCTTGGTGATCACGAACGTGTCCCCGGCGCCGAACACGTCGATGCTCGGCCCATCGGTCCAATGCAGGCCGTCCGGCGAGGTGACGATGAATTGGTTTTTTTCATGACTCCAACTCACGTTCCGATACAACTGGCCGGCAGGCGGATCGCCCTGGTCATCGGGACCGCACACGACCTGGAAAACCTCCGCCCCCAGCAGGTTGTTGCTTGTCGAACCGTCCCACGCATGGATGCCGAGATCGGGCCGATCCCACTGCACTCCGTCGGGCGACGTGGCCAGGCAGGTCTGGTGTCCGGTCTCGCCCCTCACCTGGTACCACATCTTGAACACATTCTCGTCAGCGTCCCAGATCGCAGCATTCTTGGACCACAACGAATCGCCTTCCCACGGCCTCCCGGGTGTCAGGACAGGATTCGCCGGGTGCTTCTCCGGCTGATTCATCCGGCGCGTCAGGTTGTGCAGGTCGCCGACGTGATGGTCGTCAACAAACAGGGAGCGCAGGTTTCCATTCATCCTCCTCCTCTAGGGCGGAGAGGATCGAATGTCAAGCGACGGGCGAAGCAGCGCCTCGACACCGCGGCTTGCACGTGAACAGGGATCGTGGGATCGAGAAATTCGCGGAGAATGACGAATCCCTCGTCGTGGAAAGGGTCGATAACGTCACGCCTATCGCCTGTCCCGGCCATGGGCCTTCACGGTTACACAAATCGCGGTCCGGGTTGAAGACACCTGGGGTGCCCCGCACGCCTAATCGTTTTCCGGCCCTACTCGCATTCGCATCTACACTGAAAAACCTACCGGCTGCCCGGATTCCAGGGATTGAAGCAGGGCCAGGGCCAGGTCCGTGCTGATAGCGCCCGCCCGCGCGTCCGCATTCTGTGGTGTCTCGCCGGTAAGATAACATTGCACAAAGTGCTCGATGGACTGGACCCATCCCTTGTCCGGGCTGAAACTCCACAAATCGGGATGAACGGGGCTGTAATCAGCCGCGTCGAAGGCCTGCTCGGTGGGGCGCCTGACCTCTTCGATGACCACCTTCATTTCGTCACAGAAATCCACCAGGGACCGATCCCTGAGCATTCGGTCGACCTTGTACGTCTCGTAGAAATCCAACCCATACCGGCGGACCGCCTCGGCGTGCTCCCCGAGGTATGGTGGGAAAACCCGGTCGTACTCGCCCTTGAATCCCCTGACTTTCATGTCGACGAACTCGTCGATGGATATCGTGGTGTACTCGGCAAACAGGTCCATGTGCTCCTTGCCGAAGCAGTGCGATCCCATCGAGCCACACAGGAACGAAACCCGGGAACCGTCCGCATACTCGAGCAGGCAACAGTTGTTGAAGCAGCGGTCCCCAGTCATGAAGACACGCTGCGGCGCAGCCTCCAGTAGCCAGTACATGAGATCCAGGATGTGTGTTCCCTCGTAAAGGATCCGCTCGCGCTTCGCGTAGTATTCCCGGGTGGCCTTTTCCTTGTTCAAATTGGGCGCCATTAAACGGTAATCAATGAACCAGGGCCTTCCGGTCGATTGCATCAGTCTTTTTGCTTCCGCGTACGCGGGGGCGAACCGGCGGTTGAAGCCGATGGACAGGCGGCCCGGGTTGCGGTCCTCGGCCGCGATCACGGCGGCGCCCTCTTCTCGCGTCTCGGCCATCGGCTTCTCACAATGCACCCATTTTCCGGCATCGAGACTCTCGATGATGATCCGGGAGTGGAGATCCTGCTTGGTGCCGATGATGACGATGTCGACCTCCGGGTCGGCGAGCACCCGCTCGTAATCGGTCGTCGTGTAGCCGACCGCCAAGCGGGAGGAGTGCTTCTCCAGGATCGACTCGTCGAGATCGGCGATGGTCCGAATCTCCATCGCGTCGCTGTCGCGCGCGGTCAACAAGTGGAATGCACTGATGAACCCGCCGGCCCCGACAAATGCGATCTGCGCGCGGCCGGCGCCCTGGCCTGGATCAGGAGGCGTCATATGGGTGACCCGTCTATCGAATTAGGGCTTTCAATGCAAGTTTGGTGACGGATTGGTCTTTCCGATGCCCGGCACTGCATGCGCATTGCCTTGCGTCCCGGCTCCATTGTTGAACAAGAGGTAACGAAGACAACGAAGTGGTTCAGCCCATCGACCCCTTCGTTTTCTTTGTTTTCTTCTGTTCAAAATCCGTTTTAAATACCGGCGATGAAAATCTCCCTAACCAACAGAGTCGCCCTCGTATCGGGCGCAGCGCAGGGTATCGGCGAAGGAATCGCGCTGGTCCTCGCGCGGGCCGGCGCGAATGTCGTGGTTTGCGATATCAATGCCGAAGGCGGACGGGCCACCGCGAAAGCCATTGCCGAACTCGGACGCAAAAGCCTGTTTGTACAAGCCGACATCTCCGATCCGGATGCCGTCATTGCAATGATGGACCAGGTCGGGGAGGAAATGGGAGGATTGGATATCCTGGTCAACAACGCCGCCATCGAGTATTTCGGCAGCATCGAGGACACCACCGTCGCACAATGGGACCGGACGCAGGAAGTCGACCTCAAGGGAATCTTCCTCATGACAAAATTCGCCCTCCCCTTGCTGAAAAAATCCGAAAGTGGGGGCGTCGTAGTAAATATTTCCAGCGTTCATGCCGTGGCCACCATCCCCGACCTGGCTGCCTACGCAGCGGCCAAGGGCGGAATCGTGGCCATCACCAGAAGTCTGGCCCAGGATCTGGGAAGAGTGGGAGTTCGGGTCATCTGCGTCAGTCCCGGATTCATCGATTCGCCAATGACCCAGGAATGGGCCGACTCCACCCCCGACGCCACGGAGACATGGGCCCGGGTTCTCGCCATGCATCCCACGGGCTGCGTGGGTCAACCGGAAGACATTGGCAACTTCATCGCCTTCGCCTGCAGTGATCTAGGCACGTTTATCAATGGGGCCAACATCGTCATCGACGGCGGCCTGCTGACGAAGCTGCATCATTGAGAAGCAGAAGCGCTCCAGGTGTATTTCCAGAAAGCGGAATTGACTTCCGGTCCCCTCTTTCGCTCACGTCTGAATGCACGAAGCCAAGAACCAAGACGAACAGGAGCTCCGGGCTCACGGACGCCCTCAGACCGAGATCCTCCCCTCGACACCCGACCCAGTGGCGACTCTTCGCTGCTGGGGAAAGACCATGCTTGTTGCGGGTGGTGAAAGCAACATGCTAGGGTCCTTCCTTGTTGGAGAAAAGGAGATTGAGTTTATGGCCTTGGATGCTTCATTTGGCGTAACCCTGAGTGACGAGGAGTTCGGCGAAAGGTTTCTTGCGCTTCATAAGCAGCTCTTCGCGTCGACCGAGCAGGAATTCAATGATGTTACGACGCACATCTATTCCCCGCCGGAAGGCATGTTCCAGGTCGACCACAGTTTCTTCCACGACGGGACCCGTTGGCACTTTTTCTATGTCACCGGCGACATGACGTTGTCGGACGTCCATACGAAAGCGATGGCGAACGCGGATTGGGAAACGGCAGCGAAGAACACACTCGAACCGGGAATCGGCCATGCGGTGGGCGCCAGTCTCTTTGAACTCGAGTACATGGACATGATCAAGCCTCCGAGCCAGGGAGATTTCGACTACATAACCCGGAGCAACGGGTGGGTATTCCGCTACGACGGCCGGTACGGGATGATCTACGGAGTGCGGGGCAAGGAAGGCTTTGTCGGATTTTCCCTGATGTGGTCGCAAGACCTGGAAACTTGGACGCCCGGTGATGGAAACCCGATTTTCGGACCGCCCGACTGGGCGCCCAAGGGTACGACCTGCAAGGATGTCCATGTCATTGAACATGGAGGCCGCTATCTTCTTTACTACATTACGGCGGACCACGACGGGTATTGTTGCATTGCACTGAAATCGACGGCGGACTGGGAGCAGTTTGACGATCATGGCGTCGTGTTCCGATCGGCGCCCATGATGCGCGGAACGCTGGGCATCGAATCACCCCTGGTCATTTATCGCGACGGGCTCTGGCATCTCTTTTTCTCGTACGGGATCGGGTTGTGGCATGCCGTGAGTCCGTCGCCGCAAAATTTTGTTCACGCCCGGAAGCATTCCTACAACGTCGGATCCGGATTCTATCTGCTTGGCGCATTTCACGCGACGGAACTGGTGCAGGACGCAGAAGGCGAATGGTGGCTGACCACGGACCGGAAGGAAGAAACTCGCTCACTGAACCGGCAAGCCGGACGGTTATGTTATCGAGGTTCCTACGAAGACGAGCAGACCCTGGAAGAAGGGCTCTATCTGTCACACGTACGGTGGGAAGGGGACCAGCCGATTTTTGAAAAACCAATCCGCCATGCAGAATAAGCCACGCGTCCACAGGCTCATGCAGAAGAAGCCGTAAAAGGTCGGGCCAACAGGTTGAAGCGGGCGAATCACTCACCGGCCCAGCGCGAAAGCGAACCCAGCTTCCTGCCCTGTTCCCACAGGTGCACGACCGCCGGGTCTTCTTTCGGCGGACCGTCAAGATTGAGGCGAATCACGGTGCAGGCGGGATCCGGCGCCTTAGCAGGCAAATCCAGCAGCCGCACATGAAGCCCTTCCTGCCGAACCTTCACCCGCTGTCCGGTTCCCAGGATCCGGGCCGATCGAACCCGGTTCATCAATCCATAGAGAATCGCTTCCCGGCCCGGCCAATACAGCACATGCAGGTACAGGCTGCTTTTCTTGATCGTCGTCCTCCCCAAAGTCCGTACATCCAGCGTGCCTGCGGAGCTTCCATAAATCGCCTCTCCGTTCGCCCGCAGCCAGCGTCCGGTTTCCTTCAAAATCCGATGAAACGGCGCCGGAAAGGTGCCGTCCGACTTCGGCCCGACGTTAAAGAGCAGGTTTGCGCCGTTCCCTGCGGCGCCGGAAAGCAGGTCTATCGTCTCCCGCGCAGACTTCCAATTCTTGTCCCCTTTCGAATACCCCCACCACGAATCCTGTGAGGTCCGCACGGTTTCGATGGGACGGCGTACTGCCTGCTCTCCCGCCGGCCGTTGCTCCGCGGTGTCGAAGTATCCGCGCGTCCGAAGGGAGGCCCGTCCAACCGGTTTCACGTTGCCACCACCGCCGCCGTGCAAGCGATCGTTGATCATCACGTGAGGCTGGTGCCGTCGAATCATGCGATCGAGCTTTTCTGCCTGCCACACGGCGGCATCGTGCGGCCAACCGCCATCGAACCAGAGGAGATCGATGTGCCCATAGTTCGTGCAGAGCTCCCGAACCTGCCCATGAACATACTTCAGGAAAGTATCGAAGGCTCTTGCGTCCTTGCCGGGACCATCGAAGTAGGCGGAGAACCGCCAATCGGCAAGGGAGTAGTAAATCCCAACGCGCAACCCGTGGTCACGGAAGGCACGGACATACTCGCCAAGCAGGTCGCGGCCTGCGGCCGTTCTGACCGAGTTGTATTCCGTGAGAGCACTGTCAAAAAGGCAGAATCCGTCATGGTGCTTGGCCGTCAACACCGCGTACTTCATTCCCGCGTCCGCGGCGGCCCGCGCCCATTCATTCGGCTCATATTTCTTCGGATTGAAGCGATCCGCAATGGTTTCGTACTCCCGCTGGTTCAGGCGCTCTCGAAACAGCACCTGCTCACCTCGTCCAAGGACGGAGTAAGCACCCCAATGGATGAACAGGCCGAATCGGGCCTCATCGAACCATTCGAATTGAGAGGTTTTAGAAGTCATGCGCTCAATGTTTTCCCCCGCTTTCCCATCTCGATGTAAATAAAACAGATCACGGCTGACGACAAAGTAGCCCATGATACTTCCCATGCGCAAAGAGAATACACGGCTTCTTCTCCTCGCCGTGGCCGTAATCCAGATTCTCCGGATAACCCTCAAGAGCTACGGAACCAGACAGGGTCTGACTTCCTTCACATCTTTGTTCCCAGGCGAATCATCTCTTTCGGGGATTTTCGTTGCATTGCGCATTCCCGCCGCTTATTCAGTACTACCCGACACGGTGGCGACCAAGACGCGAGACCTCATCACAAGACAACAGGACTACGATGATTGAGCAGACCAAGCACCTGGCTCGTTTTGAAAAGGATGGATATCTGCTGTTGCGGGGACTCCTGCAGCCGGCGGAATACCGGGGACTATTGCATCGGGTAGAAGAAGCGGTGGATCGGCGCACGAGAGCACTCTACGACGAAGGAAAGATTACCAATCTGCATGAGAACGAATCGCTTCGACATCGTTGGCAACGAGTCTTCGATGATATGGGCGGATACCAATCACGCCGCAGCTGGGATGAAGATGTCATCACCGAGGATCTCTTCGACATGATGCGGCAACCGGCCCTTCTTGACGTGCTGGAACAGCTGATCGGCCCGGAGATTATTGCCACGGGTCTCATTGCCCTCCGCCCCAAAGTGCCGCAGGATAAACGCACCACCGTCCTGTGGCACCAGGACAGCCACTACTTCGGCCGCGACTCCTCCGAAAAGCGAATTGTTACCGTGTGGGTTCCGTTGGTGGACACCGACACGGAGAACGGCTGTATGCAGGTAATTCCCGAAAGTCATTCGTGGGGTTACGTGGAAGCGGAGCTTGATCCCGATCACAACGCGTATCGCCCCCTCGAAGACCCCGAGAAAAGAGGGATTCCGGCAAACTGCGAGATGCAAGTTGGTGACGTCCTGATTTTCGGAAATTTGACACTGCACCGTTCCCTGCCGAACGTGAGCGATCACGTCCGCTGGAGCATTGACTTCCGGTACCACGCGCCGGGTCTGCATTTCGAGAGGGAGTCGGAATACATACCGGGGTTTCTTGCTCGAAGCTGCTCGAATCCAGACGGGGTCGACAGCTGGTCCGCATGGCATCAACGCTACAAAGACAGCGGGATCACCACGGAGTGAGTTCGGCGGGCGATTCCCAGTAGCTCTGATGGAAACAGACCAGCCCGGCTCCGCCGTGCGGAAAGTCCGACCGAAAACCGGCGTCGCACCTTTTCCTCGCGGACATACACTACGGAAGCAACTGGATTGCTGTGATCCGGACATCGTCGGCCCGGGACCTGTCTTTGGCGTTTACCCAGGGATAGTTCGCCAGCGTGTGTGAGGTCAGGATTGCCGGGATGTCGACGGAGAGGATTTGGTCCATCGCGTCTCGCGTGGGGCCGGGCGGCTCCACCGCGCGGGCCGCGGCCAGCAGGGTCAGGATTTCGTAGTCCTGAACGCCTTCGCGCATCGCTTCCATCGACTTGCCGGCGGCTACACTGTCCGCGTCCAGGAACAGCGGCGTTCGCGAAGCGCCGTTGTTGAAGTACTCGTTCCACGAAAACCCTCCGTTCCCGTCGCCGAATGCCCACCAATGCGTTCCCTGCATTCCTGTTTCGAACGAGAACCACGAGCGGAGGAGCCAGGCCACGTACGGATCGCTTCGGCGATCGGCCTGTGCGCCTGTGTAGCACCACCACTCCAATCCAGGGCGGCTATGCGTAGCAATGAAGGAACTGTTTGCCGCCGGATTCTGAAGGTAATGCCCCACGTTGAAACACTGGACATCCGTGGCGTGTGCCATGACCTGCGATATCACCGCCGGAGCGGCGGTAGGATCCGCGTAATGAATATTGTTGAAGATCTTGAAGGAGGACGCCGCCTTCACGGCCTGGCCGACGCGGAGGATGTCATCCAGTTTCGATTCGGAATTCGGCTCGTCGATGATCAGAAGCATGACGTCCTCCGACGGGATGCCCTGTTGCTGGAGATAATTCTCCCAGTCTACCGCCCAGGCGGCGATGGCCGCGTCGGACTGGCTCAAGAGCGCCCCTGCCGTAACGGCATGCCATCGCGACGTAGGCCAGTGTTGGACCCAGTGGTCGATTTCCGAGCGAGAAGGAGGAACCAGCAATGTGCCATCAATGTCGTGTGTGCCGACCGGCATGGATCCCGACATCCAGGTCGTGTTGACCCCGTATTCCTTGAGGATGGCGACATAGCCGTCGAGGTTGTCGTCGGTGACCTGCATGACGCCGGGCAGCGGATAATCCCAGCCGCCGATCGAGAGCGACAGGTCATCGGGAAGCAGCGGCGGGAGAACCGTCATCGTGATCGGCGCCACCGCGACGATCCCGCCGTTGATTCTAAGTGTCAGGGAACCGTTGATTGTCCCCGCCGCCATGCCGCTGGAATTGAATCGTATCCAGATCTGCTGCGTAAGTCCCGGGGTCACGTCCACATCGAAGAACGTATCGGCGGTCACCGCGATGGGAAGAAGCGCGGCAGCGACCGGTTCAAGCTCGGTCGTGTCCGTCCACGGAACCAGGAAAAATTCGATGCTGTTGACGGGGAGTCCGCCAATCTCAAATTCTACAACTGCCGGCGTGTCGCCGGCATAGCTGAGATTCAGCACGTCGCTGCGAATTGCATTGCGGGCCATCACAGCCTCAACATTCGCCGTTTCGCTTCCCAATGCGCCGATGAGAGGCAGGGGATCCCATCGGTGATTCTGCCACACGTGAAGGAGATCCGATTCCGTCGATCCGCCCCCGCCGGCAAGATGAAGGGCCTGCCAGAAATCGGCTTGAACTTCAAAGAGGTCCTCGTGCAGCTCGCCGACGGGAAGCGTTGCCTGGAATCCGTTTGTCGACGGCACGACCATGAGCGGAATCTGCGCTTCGATGCCGTCGATTGCCGCAACCAGAGGTTGCTGCTGTCCGGAATTCAGCGAACTGGATAGGATCTCCTGCCGCAGTGCGGCTACATCCTGGGTCATGCGTCCGCGAATCGATTCGAAAAGGAGGTAACTTGCGTATCCGCCCTCCCCCTCCGTCAACTCCGTGCCCGCCGGTTCGGCGAACAGCCCGTTTACGGGGCCTTCGTAGATCTCCAGTTCATCCATCACGATGATCCCCATATCCGGATGGGGTTCCATCACCAGGGTCACGAACTGTCCGCGGGTCTGATAGCCATGATACTCAAACCAGTGAGTGGACGGCGTCCCGAGAGGATTGCGATCGATGGCTGTCTGGACTTCCTGCGGAGTAAGAGGAGGAACCAGTTGTTGCGGGTCAACCGTAACCGCCGGGCCGCCTACGCGGTACACCAATCCGTCATCGCTCACCAGCATGGTAATCTGATGCGGCCACCAGGGGCCCCAGGGAGAAAAGACGGTGTGAAAACCAAACCCCGATATGGGACGGATCCAGCCGAGATCAAGCGTAACCACGGCCCGTCGCGAGGCCCAGCCCATGGAACTCGGGAGAGAGTAGATTTCTCCACCCGGGGTGTTCCACGTGTCTACCGTGATCCCATCAATCAATTGACCGTTGTCACCGTGCAGAGGCTGCTGGAATCCCCAGTAATTCGGTTCCAGCACGGGAGAGTAACTCAGCGCCATGTTGTCTGTCGGGGTTTCGATAACCGCGTCGCTGATCACACGGTAGAACTTGTGAGGCGCGTTTACATCGGGATCCATCAGGAAGATCGGACTGCCGGTACCCCCGACGGCAAAGGTTTCCGTGATCCAACTGTTTGCGGCATTCAAATTCGTGACATGCTGAACGCGGTACGCATTTTCAACGGTTGAGTCGAAGGAGAGAACTGCTACGTCTGAGCTCGAGAACCCGTCGTTAATTGCCACCGGGACGACATTGATCGTCTCACTCGGCGTCGATGTAAACTCCACGTCATCGATCGCCGACATGTCACTGCTCAAGGGACCCTCTTCAAACGCCAGGACACTGGACAACTGCACAATGCTCGGGGAAAAGCTTGCCGGAAGTGTGCCGGCGCCTACCGACTGCCCGGGTCCGAAACTACCCGCGAACTCTTCCGCGGCCTCGCCGGTCCACGTCCAGTTTCCGGCTCCGTCGCGGGTCATTGTCAACGTAAATTTATACCACCGGTTTCGTAAAACCGGCAGCGGGATCGCGCCGGCTGCGTGACCTGAAAAAAAACCGAGGACCGATGCGGTCCCATCCGTATATCCCTGCATTTCGAAGGTGAACAGTCCCGACCCGTTTCCAATGGCTGCGCTCAGCCGCGCGATCGAATTTACGTGGGCAGTCAGGCGCGCTTTCCACGAAACCTGGAACACGGACTCCAGGGGATTGTGGCCGGTGGGCCGTTGCTGTTCATACCAGGATGCCCCGCCGGGTCCATCGGTACCCTGTGTGCCGGCGAATCCGCTCGGGGACGGACTCACGTTCATGTCGAGACTCGTGGGAGAGATGAGGTGAGAGTTCACCCAGGGCGCCGGGAGACCCGCTCCCGCGGCGTAGCTGTCAAAGTTCTCCGAAAAATCAGCTGCCACCTGTACCGAAGCGGCGAAAATCGCCACTACCGGAATGGCGAAACAAAGTCTGATTTTGACTCTACCCATAGTGTCGGCCGATTCAGGCGAGTCTATGCTAATCGAAAAGGTGGGGATTTTCAAGAATTTCGGAGATTTAGTGCCTGCTGACGAATTGGCTTTGCTTTGTGAATAGCTTGATCGTAGGCTTGGCTGGGTAGGCTTGAATCAGGGCACCAGCAACCACACACGCAAAGCAGGAGGTCGTGAATGAAACAGATCGATTCATTGTGGAGCCGCATCCCCGTTGCACTCGCATACGCAGGGCTGACGGTCATGGCCCACGCGGACTTTTCGGACGATTTTGACGCCTATACCCCGGGCACTGCATTGCCCCCGCCATGGGCCAATAATAATCTAGTTAGTGGGACCAGCGACTTGCTGAGCGCTACCCCGGCCGGGGCCGGTTACAACGGGACCCTGGGAGCGCACGGGCCCAGCGGGAACTGGTGGGAGGCAGGGCAGCCGACGAACTACGACCCGGGGCAATTGGTGCATCAGTTTTCCTGGAAAGCCCATCTGGCGCCGGAGAACGGAATCCCGCGGATCAACGCGGGCGTGGGGAAGAGCGTGGCGTTTGGAATTCTGACATTCGAAATGGATGGGGGTGCGCTTACAATCTCGCCCAGCATCGGTACGAATACCTTCCCGTCCTCCGTGGTAACTATCGCGAAAGGCCCTTGGTATGAGATCAGCGTTACGCTTGTGAACGACGGGTTGGCGAACTGGTCCTGGTCGGGACAGGTGGATGTAGATGCCGGGGGCGGAACCTTCGTTCCTCATGCCACCATGCCCGGCGGTGCACTACCGGCGGGCTATGCGCCGGAGAGTGTACAATTAAGCAGCATTTTTTCATTCGTCGAGCCCGGCGGAACATCGGCGCTCGATGATGTTGCGTTTCAGGTAAAGCCCGTGCAGGCCGTCGCGTTTACCAACGTGGTGGTCGCGGACACCGTCGGAGCGGAATTTCTGAGCGAATTGGGCGCGGTGTATGAGTTGCAGTCCACCCCCAACCTTCTCAATTCAAACGACTGGATGAGCACCGGGGCATTCGTCAACGGCAACGGGACAAACATGTTCCTGTTCGATGCATCTGGTTTCTCCAGCAACAAGAACTACCGGGTGGTGGCAAACCCGTAGAGCGAATCCCCTACAGGAGAAATCGACGGGTTTATTTCCGGAACCTGAACAATTCGAAAAAGGTTGTACCCCGGATGATTTTCGAGTAACTGCTGTGCTTCGTCAGGTGACGAAACCAGAAAGAGCAACCCGGAGGAACTCACGAACCTCCAATCAGGAAGAATGCGCTAAAACAGGAGAGATTCACGATGAAACAGAGCTTTATCACCCCTATACTTGCTACGTGTTTGCTGTCCCCATTCGGACTGTTATCGGTCCAAGCCGACTTTTTCGAAGATTTCGACTCGTTCACGCCGGAGGCAGGGGTTCCCTCGCCGTGGGCCAATGACAATCTAGTTAGTGGGACCAGTGACCTGCTGAACGTTACCCCGGCCGGGGCCGGTTACAACGGGACCCTGGGAGCTCACGGGCCCAGCCCGAACTGGTGGGAGGCAGGGCAGCCGACGAACTACGACACAGGGGAATTGGTGCATGTGTTTTCCTATAAAGCCCATCTGTCGCCGGCGAACGGGATCCCGCGGGTGAACGCGGGCGTGGGAAAGGCCGTTTCGGGTGAGCTCCTGTTTTTCGAAATGGAGGGGGGTGCGCTTACGATCGCGCCGAGCATCGGAGCTACTACTTTCCCCTCGGTACCGATTACGAAAGGGCCGTGGTATGAGATTTCAGTCACGCTTGTGAACGACGGTGGGGGGAACTGGTCCTGGTCCGGAGAAGTGGGTGAAGACACGGGGGGCGGAACCTTCGTTCCTTATGCCACCATGCCCGGCGGGGCGCTTCCTGCGGGATATGCGCCGGAGAGTGTGCAATTAAACAGCATTTTCTCATTCGTCGAGACGGGCGGAACTTCGGCGCTCGATGATGTTTCGTTCGCGGTCATACCCGAACCGGCTTCGATCCTGTTGGTCGGGTTGGGACTGCTGGCGCTACGTGGCCGGCGGCAGCGTTAAGTTTGCCGCTCCGCGATTTACGTCGGGATCAAGCCACCGGAAACATTCGATGGCACGCGCACGAGTCTGCATGTCGTGCTCCGTGTTTTGACCGATCATCCCGGCGTGCTATCAATCCCTTTAGCCCGGCATAGGTGCAAGTGCGTGCCATCCGCTTACGAGTAGCTCGCGGTGCTCCGCCGTCCACTCCAAACCTTGTATGAATTTTCCGGGTTTTGGAAATTGTTCGGAAGTGTTTGCCGTGGCTGTACATTTACGGGGAACTTCTCAAAAATACGCGGATCACGTGGCCGCAGGTATCTCACGTCCTTCCCTGTGTACGCGAACCGATAGGAATCGGCGCTGGACAGTGGCGAAAACCTGCTCTACTAGGGGGCCATGCACCGCACTTCACTACGCATCTTTATTACGTTCAGCGCAATCATCGGCGCCTTGACCGCCTTTGCAGAGTTGCCGCCGCACAACATTGCCTCCGGTTCCACGTACGAATGCGCCCCCCCACCCGACTACTGGGGCTGGAAGAATCCGGGTCACGGGGATCACGGACAATTGACCGACGGGACGGTCAACGAGACCTGGGATGACAACGGAAAGCCGTTCTATTCTCAGTCCAACTCGATGGGATGGAATCGCAGGCCCCCCGTGGTCATTTTCGATCTTGGTGAACGCCACACCATCACCGGTATCGGAATGCACAGCTCGTTGTCATTTTGGGGGCCATGGTGGCCGGCGTCGATCGCGGTGCTGGTCAGTAATGACAACAAGAACTTCTACCTGGCCGGACCGGAGATTGTCCCGACGCCCGATCAACTCGATCCTCCACTGACGGGTGAAACGGTGCAAGTGGCGATCGATCGCGTCATGGCGGAGAAGGGTCTGGGCCCGACCATGCACTGGTTCCGGCGCCATGGCCTGAACGCAACGGGGCGATACCTCGCGCTGTTCATGACGAAGCCTCCCGACACCGGCGTTATCGTCATCGATGAGATCGAGGTGTACGGGCACAATGAACCTGCTCCAGCCGTCGTGCGTCCCACGCAGGTTTTCAAGGACGGCCCGGGGGGCACGGAAAGCTACACGTTCTACCGCGCCATCAACCAACGCCTGTCGCTCGACATCGCAACCCTGCGCGCAAAGTTTTCCACGGCATCCATCGACGAGGGAACGCGCAACGATTTGATGAGCCGGTTTGATACCCTCGATGCGCGGCGTGCTTCTCTGCCCATTCCACCCACCGAGGGTTTCAAAGCGGTCCTGCCGATCAACCCGTTGCATGAGGAGATCTTCGCCTTGCATGCCGCGCTATGGCGGGCGGAGGGCGCGCCGCGTCTGCGCCTGTGGAAGACACATCGGCTGGATCCGCTCACTCCGCTGCACCAACCGGCCGGCGCCGCGCCCAAACTGGAGATTACCATGGGGCAGAACTCAGTCCGTGCCGATGTCCTGAATATTTCCTGCTCCGGTCAGGACCCGGCATCCGTCGAATTGGAACTGCGCGGCCTGCCCACGGAGCATATCGAAGTCTGCGAGGTGCCCCTGGTGGACACCCATGCGTTCGAACCGGTGGCCGCGCCGATCATCCCCGCGAGGTTCGCGGGGGGACGATACCAGGTAGCCGTGAGCCCGGGCATGACGCGCCAGGTCTGGCTGCGTTGTTCGACCGGAGGGCTGGCCGCGAACCGATACGAAGGGACGATCCATCTGACCAGCGACAATTGGTCGGCCGATGTGCCGGTGTCGATCGAGGTGCTGCCGGTGAAGTTGCCGGACCGATTTTCGATTCACATCGGCGGGTGGGAGTACCCATGGGCGGGAACGTACCAGATTACGGAGCAGAACCTGGATCAGTTCCTGTCTGTCCTGAAGGAATACGGAGTGAACACGACCTGGGCCGCGAACCCGTTTCCTCAAGGGACGTACGATGAGGAAGGGAGCCTGGTCCAAACGCCTTCCCGCCGCATGGTCGATGAGTGGCTCGAACGCTGGCCGCACGCCTCGCTCTATTGTCCCGTACTGTTCGAGATTCTACCGATGGACGAACCACTTCGTGCTCAGAAGTATGCAGCGTGGGCGAAGGATTGGTCGGCGTATCTGCGAACGAAAGGAATCGCGCCGGAGCGGGTTGCCATGCTCGTTCGCGACGAACCGACGTCGGAACAGGAACTGCAAATCATTCTCGACACCGGACGCGCGATCAAGAAGGGCGAACCACGCTTCAAGATCTGGAATGACATTCACTACCCCAACCCGCTTGATGCGCCGCCGATTCTCAGCGATGTCATGCGCGATGCGTGCGACATCCAGTGCTTCAACACCCAGCACTTTCTGGCCTCGCCGGACGAGACCCTCGCATTCAAGAAGCAGGAGTCACGCGAGGGACTTCAGTGGTGGACCTACACCGGCGCCGGCGCGCACCGATTGGCCGACCCGTACGTGGCGTGGCAGTTGCGCTTCTGGCTCTGCTTCGATACCGGCCTGACCGGCGCCCACTTCTGGGCCTTCGGTGACGGCGGAGGCGGGTTCAGTTGGAACGAGTATTTCAACACGAGTACCACCCGCAGCCCTCTTTACCTGGATGCGGAACAGATCACGATCGGCAAATCGCTCGAGGCGATGCGGGAAGGTGCGCAGGATTATGAGCTTCTCAAGATGCTCGAGAAGAAGAGCGGCGAAGAAGCGGTCCGCAAATTGCGTGATGATGTAAAACGAGTTCTGCTGGCTCACACCGATGAGGACTGGTTGTGGAAAGCGCCCAAAGACCGCTCGGTTGCGGATGCGGTGCGCATCAAGGTGCTTCGGAAGCTTGCGGACCTGCAGAGCGGTGGGTAGGACGATTTCAAGTTCGCACGGCGCATACATTCCGTAGTCGTCGAGACCTTTTGATCCCGGTACTTCAAGCGAAATGAGCAGCACCCTGACCTTGTCGTCAAGACGGGCTACGATTTCCTGAACGCTGAAGCCTCCCGTGGACTCCAACCGCTGCAGGCGCACTCTGAATCGTAGCGCCGAGTTTACTTCGGGTCTGTCGCCGCGGAATTCAGTTCGCGGTGCTGTTCTCTTGATTTTTTAACGAAATAGCAGAACAATCAATCCGGGATGAAAGTATGGCACAAACCAACCGGGACCGGTTTTACTCTAATCGAACTCCTGGTGGTCATTGCCATCATCGCCATCCTGGCCGCCCTGCTGGCACCTTCCTTGAAACAGGCCAGGGATGCGGCGGAGTCGGCCGGCTGCCTGCATTCCCTGCACAAAGTGTGCACCGGCATTTACGGCTACATGAACGACCATAGTGGCGTCACCGCACCGTACGAGAAGCGAGGAACGGAGCAGGGCGGAGCCCGCCTGCCCGATGGTGCCCACTACACTGACTATCGGGCCATGTGGACCCATACCGAGTGGTTCAAGCCCGGTTCATTCCACGGCGGCGTCCGCGACGGCAACGGCTTTCTGGCTGAATACATGGGCACGTACGATAAATCCAAGTCCGGTATTGTAGGATGTCCCTCGGTGAGTGACCGCGATAGGGCGGATGCGACATGGGCCGGTACGGCTTACAACCTCGGAGTGGAGCGAGCCCGCTCCCTCGGCATCAATCTTGATGTGACGTGCATCAATACCCACGCATCTGTTCATCCACGGCCTGGCGAACACGGTCGGCCCTTCGACGATTTCGACGAACCTATGGCCTACATCTTCTTCGTGGACGTGCTGGGCGCCAGTTCCGCCTATGTCATCACGCCCATGTCCAATCCGGAGGATTTCTCCCAGGCAACCCCGATTGAACGTCACGGCAGCCACTTCAACGCCGCCTTTCTCGACGGCCACGCGGCCGGTTCCACGCACGAAGAGCACTACAACAACCGGTACTTCATACAGTCGGAGTAGCGTCGGCGGTCCTCTGCTGCCGGCAATCCATCCCGTGCCGCGCGGGAGACATGTGGCACGGGAGAAGGGGCCCACGAATGATGCTCGCGAGAGCTTCCATGATGTAGTATCCGTGGCACGGTGGCTCTGCCCCGTGTCGGAACAAGAGGTGAGGAAGGATTGAGCAAGAAATGCGCAGGTTCCTTTCGCGCGCTTCCTTTCCTCTTTTCTTTTGCCGACACGGGCCGGAGGCGCCGTGCCACGATGCGCGTCACTCGGTTGTCAGCATGGATGCTCGTTTTCTGAGCGAGTGAAGTTCCTCTTTGATTTCGACCATGCGCTGCTGCCGGTCCTTAATCAGGTCGGTAGTTTCTGTTTCCAGGGTTTTCAGACTTTCCTGGAGTTTGACAACGTCGCGTTCGAACTCCTCGTGAGGTTTTATTTCGGTAGAAGCGACCTTGGGCGATTGCCGATCATTCACGATAGATTCCTCCTCAATTGGCCCGGCGTCCCGACCGTGTCGAACCGCAGGGATTCCCTCATTCCCTCGTTACTCGTTACCTCGTCCGTTCCAATCAGCGATAATCCCTCTCCTCAGGAGGGGTCACCACATCCAGAAGTTTGTTCACAATTTCGACGGATGTAAAGCCTTCTGAATCGGCGGTAAAGTTCGTGTATAGCCGATGCCGCAGCACCGGAAGCGCCGCTGCGCGAACATCGGCACAACTCACATGAATCCGCCCATCAAGTAGCGCTCGCGCCTTCGCACCCAGAATCAGGAACTGTCCGGCCCTGGGACCCGCTCCCACCGTGACGTAGCTCTTCGTGACTTCCGGTGAATCCTCGTTGTCGGGTCGCGTGCTCCGTGTGAGACGGATTGCGTACTTGATTACGTGCGGAGAAACGGGAATGCGGATCACCGCTTCCTGCAATTGGAGAACTTCCTCCTGGCTGAGCACGACGTTGGGTTCGCTCTGATTTCGCGCGGTCGTCACCCCGACGATTTCTTCCTCTTCCTCCTCGTCCGGGTAGTCTACCCAGATATTAAACATGAATCGGTCCATCTGCGCTTCGGGTAGCGGATAGGTGCCTTCCTGCTCGATCGGATTCTGGGTAGCGAGCACGAAAAACGGAGCATCCAGCGAAAATGTTTCGTTTCCGACCGTCACTCGCTTCTCCTGCATTGCCTCGAGAAGAGCGGCCTGGGTTTTCGGAGGCGTCCGGTTGATTTCGTCAGCCAACAGCATATTGCAGAACACGGGTCCCCGAATAAAACGGAACGTTTTCTCGTTCGTATCGCGGTCCGTCTCGAGAATCTCCGTTCCGGTTATGTCGGACGGCATCAAATCCGGTGTGAACTGAATTCGCTTGAATCCCAGGTCCAAAACTCGCGCCACCGTACTGACCATCAAGGTCTTCGCCATGCCGGGAAGCCCTACCAGCAACCCGTGTCCTCCCGCGACCAGGCACATCAGAATCTGATCGATCACTGCACGCTGCCCGACGACAAGCTTTGCGATCTCCGATCGGATCAACTCGGTTCGGCGCTGCATGTCCTTGATCAATTCCAGGTGCTGCAGATCCGATTCCGACATTTCGCGCGGGGCAACGCGCGCATCCTCTTGACCGGGGGAGTCTGTGCGGGTGGACTCGATGAATTCAAACGTGGTATTGCCCAGCTCGATCACATCCCGGCTCGCGAGAGGTACGACATCCACGGGACTCCGGTTCACCAGCGTCCCGTTCGAACTCCCCAGATCACGCACACTCCAGGCTCCCCGGCTCTGTTCGAAGCGGGCGTGCTCCCCGGAAACGGTTTCGTCGACGATCTGAATTCGGCAGGTAGTGCTGCTTCCGGCTACGACAACAGCGCCCTCCAGCTCGTATTCCGTTCCTTCGTTCTTTCCTTTGACAATTCGTAGTCGTGCCATGGTTACTACACCGGCCTATCTTCCCAAATTCAACTGACCCAGATTCTTGACTGTCCGGGTGACTCGTATTCCCCCCAACGGCGCATGGTAGTGATGACGAATCAAACCTTTCACAAGACCCGGAGCAACTTCAGTGCGAACGATCTCCCGGGATCGAACCAAGTGCCACCCTACCCCAACATCCTCGAGCATGGCCAGCTTGATACTCCGGATCTGGTAGCCGACCATCTCTACCGCCTGCTGATCCACAATCTTGTTCGTACGGAGTTCCTGCAGCACCGCCCGGGCCGCTCCCGCGGTTCCCGTGGACCCGGTCACCCGGTGAATCTTTTTTGTATCGAAGAAAGGAACCGAACGGCCGACGGTTTCATCAATGTGTGTCAGGTCTTTTTTCGTGAGTGATCCTTCCCCGCGGTGTAGCCGAAATCCCTCATAAAAATCGCCCGGGTAGAGAATCATCAGGTCATACTTTCCAACCGGCAACCCGGTAAATGAAAATTCGCGGCCATCCTCCGATATTTTTCCCCGGTATACCTTCGAAGGGTCGTTCGAGTTTACCGCAAAGGCACCCTTGATTTCCACGCGTGGTTGGGCAATGACACCGAGAATGCCTCCTCCGGCGAGCGCATCAGGCGAAGTATACAGACGTGTCGACTGAACCGTTCCCGATGCGGGGCCGGCGAGAGAGGAGATGGAGACGGAAAGGAAGGCAAGGAAAAGGAATGCCGGCATGATTCTAAACGCCGGATTCCGTAGCGCGGGTATACGACCCGTGTAGCGGAACCCAAGCACAGAGCCCGGGTCTTCCGTAGCACGGGTATTCGACCCGCATAGTGGAACCCGAGCACAGAACCCCGGTCTTCCGTAGCACGGGTATGTGACCCGTGTAGCGGAACCCGAGCACAGAACCTCGGTCTTCCGTTGCACGGGTATTCGACCTGAATTCCGGAACCGGGATGGAGGCAGCCGGAGGACGAAGGGAGGAAGGCGCCGGCCGTCGTTTTTACCGCCGTTCTTCTTGCGCATACACGGGTCTGTTACGACTGGGGTTCTGGTTGAGTCTTTGCTACACGGGTCGCATACCCGTGCTACGGTGTGGGCTTCGCGTGACAAGGGAAGGGACAATTGTTGGAAATATTTTTCAGTCATTGGAGATCAGAAATTTCCTTTGTCACCGGGTGGAGGGGCAGGTTTTTTTCCGCCCATTCGACCAGCTTTTTCATTTCGTCCGCATTCCCCATCTCCCCCAGGCACTTCATCTCCCGCAATAGTAATTCGGGAAGCTCGTTGGAGATGCCGGCGCCCAGGCGAAACGCTTTCAGCTGGCTTACAACGCGGCCGTAGTCCTTCACTTGCAGATGGTAGGCAGATTCGGCGGAAACAAACTGGCCGGAAAGTTTACTCAGGGGAAGTTCGATCTCCCAGCGGTCCAGCGTTTCCCGTGCTTCCCTCAACGAACCCTGATCCAACAGGCTCTTGACGGTAGTGTGGTACGTGCCGGCGTGTACGGCGCCTTTGCGCCAGTCGGTGCCTTGCACCCCGGGCAGAATCGTTCCGTCCTGGAATCTCTTGAGAGTTCCGGCCCGTTTCCGTTGCTCGGTTGAAAGATCCTGAGCGGCCGCATAGATCTTGCGGGCCGATTCGGCATTTCCCGACAACAGCTCAAAATCACCGGCTCGAATCATCATCAATACCCTGCTATCGCTACCGGCAGCAGGAGCAAGTTGTCGGAGTTTCGAGATTGCTTCCCGTGCTTCATCCAGGTTTCCCACGTCGTACATCAGGATCTTGACCTGGCGATCGAGCCATTTGAATCGCGCCGAATTTTCCCGCTCGGCGCGCTCTCGCAAGTGCGCCCACTCGAGAGCTTTCGCGGGATCGGAAAGTCTCAACAGGTCAAAGTACAGACTCTCGACCCGTGCCCGGACCTCTTCGCCGCGGGCCGTGAGATCCACATGAGACCTGCTTATCACCTGTTGCAGGAGGGCTCCTCCCTTAAACGGCTCGATGACTTCGAAAAACAATGCCCAAAGATCATCCGACCAGGCAGCGCAGGGCCTCTTCGGCGCAGGAACGGCGCGGCAACGATTGAGAAACGCTTTTCTATACATCTTGCGATCGGCTGCGCGGTTGATGGATGCTCCGGCGGGCGTGGAGTCGAAGTACACGGATTTCCAGGCGGAAGACTGCAGATCCCCGCGCCCGGCTTTGAGGCCAACCGGAAGGGGATCACTTCCTTCGATCAGCCAGAGGAACCGGTCGGATTGTGTTACCATTCCCCTCCCCAATTCCCATTGATACGTCGTCCCTTTCGGATTCGATGCGACGGAGGCGGGTTTTAACTCGTAGAGGTTCATCGGCGACTCCCCCTCTTCCAGCCAAAGGTAACTCATGGGAGTCGCGTCGATAAACGCGAGCGGTGAACCGTCGCGGGATTCCGCGGATACCCAACGGCTGCGCCCCGACTTCACGTAAGCATCCGCGGGTACGGTAACCGGCAGGGGATTTGCACTTCCGGTTTCGTCCAGCCAGCACAGGTGCGCTTCCTGGGGACCCTCGCGTTCGAAGTGGTAGTATTCGATGAGGTTCAAATCCCCGGACAGGTTCACAGAATTTCCGTAGTCGCCCTTTCCTCCTCCTTCGCGGGTATGAATTCCGGGCCAGCTTGCAACCTTCTTTCCATTGACTCGAAATTCGGAGCCCTCATCAGAGATCGTGCACAGGTACGTCTTGCCGGGCCTCCCTCGGAGATACCCATGATAGTATGAGAGATAGTGATCGTCCTGCCCGATGGGGTTTCCCTGCTGCCCTATTACCGATACCAACCCCAACCGAGCCTTCGCACCGGGGGGATTGAATCCGGATATCCCGTGGGCGCTCCGCAACGAACCGGGCTCCATCTGCGTGTAGAGCAAGAGGCTTGGGCAGAAATCCGAATCCGGTCCACTCCCGGCGACACGTTTTGCCCCGTAGACGTAGACGAAGATACGGTCGCCCTCGTCGGGCGGATGAAAAACAAGACCCAGACCCTCGTCCCGGTTATGCCAGATGCATTCGTGCTCCAGCACCGTGCCCGATTTATCGACAACCACCGTGCCGGGCGCGGGCCGGGGAAGGACGCCCTGGTCGGGAAGGATCACGATCACGCCGGCGCATGGTTCGTCCGGCCTGGAATCTATTCGCACCTCGAAACGAACGGCGGCTTCGGAAACCGTCCAGTCCGAAGCGCCGAACGCACTGTTCCCCCCGGCGAATACAATCATCGTGAAAAGGACGCCGGTATACCTCCACACTCTGGCGAGGATGGTATCGGGATGATACAACCGGATTACTCTTCCTCACTTTCACTGAGAGCGCGAAAGTATTCAGCAACCAAGTCCCGGTATTCGCCGGGCGCTTCTTCGGCGGCGCCGGCGTAGAACGAATCGGGATTCTGTTTATCGGCCACTCCCTTCGCAGTCACATCGAGCACCCGCCCGGAGAGAGCGGCTTGCGTGCGGCGCAGGGCAACCGCGGCGCGACGCTGATATTCGCGCAGCTGCCGGATTGGATATCCGTTCTCAATGGCATCCTCCGCCTTGCGCATATTCAATATCGCCTCGTCGAGTCGACCGGTTCGCAGGTGCATCATCGACGCTTTCGCATAAATTTGTTCGGCGTTTCTGCGGAGCAACGCCTGGGTGCCGAGCGGCGAGGAAGAGGCGTGTGAGTCCCGCCGGGGGCCCGCGCCCTGCATGCCGTACTCATCATCAAAGCCCGACATCTTGCCTCCGCCGGTGGCCTTCGCGTCGCGGTGTTCGTCGGTGTGGACCTGGCCGCTTTGCGCCCCGTCCTCGGTTTTTCGCGCCTCGATGTTTTCATCGCCCTCCTCGATATTGCCCGATCCGGCAACCGTCTCTCCATCGGACTGCCCCTGCCGGCCGACGAGGGAGCGGCCGCTTTGCTCATTGTGGTCGGGTCGCATGTTTCCCGATTTTCCCTTGGCGGAATAGTTGACGAATTCGCCCTCATTCACTCCCCATCCCTCCTCCATGTCGGCGGATCCCTGGTTCGTTGCGGAATCGTGCGTTTCCTCTTCGATGTCCTCCTGCTGGTCCAGCAGGTCACCGATGATGTCCTCAAGTTCGGTGGAGAGAGGAATCAACGCAACCTCCGGCAGCTCGGCCTCATCAAAGTTCTCCGTGAGCCGCCGGATGTTATCGGGCGCTGTCTCCAGCCACATCTCCATGCCGTCGAGACGCTCGGTTGCCTTTTCGAGGGCTTCCAGGATGAAGTCCTCCTTCTGCAGGCCCAATTCTTCTCCGGGTTCCGCCTCGGACCCTTCATCCTGCTCCGTTTCTTCATAAACCTGGTAAATATCGTCTACCAACTCGTTGCCAACCGGAATGTCCGGAAAGATATGAAGGTCTGTCGCAATCTTGAGCAGTGCCTCCTTGATGTTGTTCCGGACAAATTCGAGTTCCTCCTCGATGGCGTCGTACTCCTCGCCGGACAAGTCTTCCTGGCGTTGCGTTTCGCGGATCGCCTCGACCACCCTGGTCTGCAGTTTTTTCAGTTTCTCCAGCCGGCGCTTGGTATCGCGGAGCGCTTCCAGGTTCTCCGTGTTCTCCTCCCGGGCGCCTTCGATCTGCCATTCTCTCAGCAGTTCCTGCATCGCCACCAGCGTCGCGAGGGCATCGATTTCGTAGGGCAGAGCAAGAGAAAAAGACCCGGAGTCCAACTCCTCCGCCGCTTGAATCATATTTTCAGCCACCTTGCCCCGTGATCCGAGTTCGGCGACCTGCGCGACCAGAAGAGCGAACGCTTCGTCGTTGACGCGCAGCGCTGCGACTTCCCTGGCGCAGGACTGTAGAAAATCGAATGTATCGTCCGCCAGGACATCCTGTTTCCCGGCAATGTGTTGCCCCCCCTCTCCGGCTGTTTCTTCGAAAGCGCGAGTTTCCGACACGATCTCTTTCTCCGCTTTTGTCAGCCGGTCTAGCCGGGAAATGAGATCGCTGATCCGCTCGCGCACCTGTGCTTTCTCTACACTTTCGTCCGCGCGCGTGAGGGAGCGAAGAATTTCCTCTTCCAGGGAGACACCCCGTTGGACGAGCTGCGGTTTCCGGCCTGTCGCGGCACCGGGGATTCTCCGCAATATATCGATCACATCACGCATTGCGCCCGTACGCAGGGTTGCCACTTGAGCGTGAAGATTTCCCAGGGGCCGGGCGGGGTGGTCCAACAACTCGCCGGCCACGTCGCGAATGGAGCGCTGAGTCTCCGTCGCCTCTTTCCATTGGCCGGGCGTCGCAGCATTCAGCGAATCCTGTAAACGTCGTGTTTGCGCAAGGTTCTCGCGCTGCATTTCAACCAGGCGTGAAAGGGAGGTTCGCGCCTTCCGATCCGCCTCCTGCTCCGTCTCCCAAACCTTCTCCCCGGAAACTTGATGAAATTCGATCGGCGCTGATTCCACGCGGTTCGGTTCCGAAGCGGAGTCCAGCGCAACGAGCCGGTACGATATACGGCTTTGATCCTTTCCGATGCCGTCGTCGGAACGCCAGTTCTCTTCGATCAATCGGTCACCCCCGAGAGGCCAGGATGCTACGGTTTCGGTACGGCCGGATCCGGAGGGATCCGGCGTCCGTTCCAGCCGAACTTCGGCTAGACCATAGTCATCCGAGACTTCGAAACTGATTGCGGGCACGGCCCCGGGACCCAGCACCGCGCGCCCCTGGGGATCCAGAACCCGGATCGAAGGTTTTCGATCGGGAATTCTCTGGTATTGAAGGGGTGCTCGAAACTCATCCCCGAGCGGGGATACCGCGATCAGGGTCAGGCGCTCGGACGTGAAAACCAGGTTCGTGAATACGTGCTTCTTCGTCGATCCTTCCCTTCCGGATGCAACAAGATTCACTCCATCTGCCTCGATATGCACATCTGACACGTCACGATTGAATTCGACATGAATTGAGCCCAGCGAAGATTCCGGCACCAGCGCAATCGTCGAAAGCGCATCTACCGTGAACGAATCCATGCCGGTGTAATCCGGCGGATCGATCGCGATGTCCATTCGAGACGGCGCCAGCTTTGCGAGTCGACGTACTTTGTGAATCTTCGAACGAGCATCACCTGCCAGGAACCGGTAACGAAAACCGGCGGTCGGTTCTTTTACTTCGAAGGCAAACGATTCGCGCTCCGCACCCGTGAGCGAACCGAGACGGTGAAGAACGTTCTCATCATCGTCGGGCCACAATTCCACTGCGACTTCCTGCCCTGTTTTGCCTCCTGATTCGCACGAAAGGATCATCGAAGAACCCGCAATTATGGAGACGTCCCCGGGTTCGATTTTGTGAATGACGGCGAGGGTGGAGGGATGACGCAGGGAGATGGGATTCACAATTCGCGCCAGTGCATTGGCCCATGCATGAGATGACCAGAGGAACGGAGCAACAAGAGCAGCGCAGGCCGCGAGCAGGACCAGGTGCGCTTTTCGGTGCTGCTTCCTGTCTTTCAGTTCCATGGGGTCGACGTGGTCCCACTCCGGAATCCCCTGGCTCAAATATGCGGTTACGAGCGGACCGGGAGATTTCTGACCGGAAAACTGGATAAAATTAATCAGCCTATTATCAAGCTGAGGAAAGGTTTTTTCGACTCTCGCGGCTACACCTTCCGTGGTTCTGCGTTCCGCAAGAAGACGCAGCACGCGAACCAATCCCGCTCCGATCACGCCGGCAAAGAGTACCCAGACCAGGACACGACCGGTACGCTCGAATCGAAAAAGCATATCCGCCATCGCGGCGGCCACCAGGACGGAAATTGCCACCGCAGCCCAGATCGCGCCGTTTCTTTCGGCCTGCCAACGGCTGAGCCGGCGGCCGATGCGCGCAAGCTCGGTTTGGATGAGGGTCGGGCTCATGAGCAAGGGAAACCGGTCCGAAGTATCGGCCGGATCCGATCGACACGGAACCGTACCACAAAGCCAAAAGTCACGACAGCTTCAATTGAGCTTTTTGAGGCTCACATCGTCGACAAACAGGTCTCCCGGGCTGCCGCTGATCGCGACGATATGAATCACCAGATACCGGATGGAGTCATATTTCTTCTGCGCAAGAGGCGAGAGTTTTCCGTCCGGAAACGAGCGGGATGCGGATTTCCAGGACGAGCTCACCCCCCCCATGGTGCCGGACTTCTTCGACCCGAAGTAGAGCTGTTTAAATTTGTAGCATTTTCTCAATTCCCAGAGTTCCGGATCCGGATGGGGCTTGATCCCGGGTCTCCACCGGTACCCTTCGATGAGAATGCGGCAGTTGGGGCCGGTGGACATCGCGGCGGCGCTGAATTTGTGCTTACCCGGCTCGAAAGCAATCGGTTTGCTGTCGACTTTGACGCCCTGGTTTTCGGCGAGACTCTGGGTGGCTACGTACAGGCGCAGGACCTCTTCCCTTCCCGTCTGGTTCGCTGAAACGAACACCAATCCGGCATTACCGTGGTAAAAGCTCTCGCCTTCGTCGGTGTACCGGTACTTCCAGCCGTGCAGTGAATTGGTGGGATTGGAAAAGTCGCCGTTGGTGACAAGATTTGCGCTCCGCGCGCAAGGGCTCGCAGCGGCGAAAGAGAGGAGGGCCGCGAAGAACAGGCGGCATGGGCGAAGAAGGGTCACGCTACAATGACTCCATCAATTCTTTCATCGCGCCGAAATAGGACGGAGCGTCCACCGCGAGAAGATTGTTATGATGGGCACCGTCGACGCGGAGCAAAGTCTTTCGGGGCGAAGAGGAAGCTTCCAGCAAGTCCGATCCGTCCGAAAACGGGATAATATGATCCTCGGACCCATGAATGATGAGCGTGGGGCCCGAATACGCTGCAATCTTTTTCGTCTGTCCCAGTACGTCGTCACGCAAGCCGAGCGCTTCGGTGTCCACGCCGAGGAGACGGAGCAGCGGGCGGGAATGCGCAAATCCACTTTCGATAACCAGTCCCGCCACCCGATCGGGATGCGAAGAAACAAGTTCCAGCACCGATGCGCTGCCCAGGGATCGCCCCATGACCACCAGGGGGCCGGAGTGTCCTTGGCTCTGCATTTTTGCCGTGACGAAATTCAGTACGACATGTGCGTCGTCCAGCATTCCGGCCACGGTGGGGGAACCGGTTGACCGGCCATATCCCCGGTAGTCGACCGGAACAAAAGTTATTCCCATTTCGACATAGACACGCGCGAGATCATGATAGTCCTCAACGATTTCCCCGTTGCCGTGAAAGAAGAGAAGCACGGGACTGTCCACACCCGCATCATACCACCGGCCTCCGAGTTCAATGTTGCCATCTACAGGAATGGTCAACGCCTCGAATCCGCTGCCGCCTCCGCCGCTCTCGGGACGGGGATGAAACAGGAAAGCGAGGATTTCGGGCCGGTCCAACCGGGCCAGTTCAGATGCATCAGAATCGGACATGTTCAGTGTTCCTTCTCGACAACCAACAACCATACAGATGCCAACGAAGCCAAGAAAGTATCTTCTATCAATGTGCCGCAGGATCAACCTCCCGCCGAAGTTCCTTGCCGCGTTTTGGGAGGCACTTGTCCTTGTGGCGCAGCACCGCGGGGCGAACTGAAAACCCGGCATCCCCGGGACCGGTGGAGGGATAGATCCGGCCTTTCACAGCGACGCAGTCGCCTTCCCGAAGCGTGCGGGCAAGCTTGAGAGACTTTGCCCCTGAAACGATGAGTACGACTTTAATCTCGGAACTCGGTTCCCGGGTGCTCAGTTCCCACCCGGCATGTTCGAGGCTGTTTGTACGAATCTCCTCGATCTGCATGTACCGAAAAGTGTGAATCACCCCGTCACTTTCGGAAACGATCGCCGCCTTTCCATTCGAATCGGCTTCCACCCACATCAGCGCGAGATCATTTCCGTTTCGCACCGGTTCGGCAAACGAAGCCGATGCTGTCAGAAAAGCCAATACGAGAGTCCTCGACAGAACGAATGGACGTGACATGGGTAGATCTTCAATCATGTGAAATAGAGGATACCTGAATCGTACTGAAAAGTTGAAAGCGAGCAAGATGTTCGTAAATCCTACGGATCATTGAGGCTCCGCCTGTCCCGGCATCTGGAAGTCGGCTACGTACTCTCGAGAATCACGACAATGCCCGCGAACGCTTGCAGGCTGTTGATCCGCAGTCTTCCGCGCGCGAGGGTTGCTGTTGTCGGTTCCTCCTTGAGGCTTTTCGAGATTTTCCAGTTTCCCTTCGGCAGGGGGCACAAAACCTCCTCCACCTCATCCTCGAACCGATGAACTACGACCAGGACTTTTTTATCGGTGGTGCATTCCCGAACGACCCCCTGCCATCCCTTCGGATACCGGTAACTCAGGATCGCGGGACCGTAGCGTCGAGACACGCCGTACTTGATGGTTTCCGCGGCGTCTTCATACAGATCCTGCGCGCGTTGCGCCCACGCCATTTGCGCAGCGGAAAGCTCCCAGATTTCCCCGCTGAGACACATGCGGCCAAGGAATGTTGCGGTCAGGGTATATACGGTTCTCCGCTCGGATTCCCCGGGGTGAAGGACCGCCCAGATCTGGGATTGCCGCGGCAGAAGCAACCGCTGAACATTGGCCCCGATGATGGGAATGTTCCAACTTTCGTGTGCGTCCGAAAATGAAGACATGGCGGACAAGCCGATCATCGCGGGCTCGAGACGGTGGCCGCCGGAAGAGCAGTTTTCGATCACCAACCCGGGGAGCCTGTCCCGAAGACGGCGGAAGAATTGATGCGTCCCTTCAATGCATTGGCGCAGTCCCTCTCCCAGCGAATCTTCGTCATCGGCCCCCAAGCCGATCGACTCGTTGTAATCGACTTTAATGTACCCGAAGCCACACTCGTCGAGGAGATCGATCACGCGCTCTTCAAGATAGGCATGCACATCTTCCTTCCGCAGGTCCCAGAACCGCCGACCGCCCGACCAAATCACCGCGCCGTCTCGCGCAAGGTGTAGATTTTCGATTTCCCCCGCCTTCGAATTGATCCCCAGTGTTTCGAGTTCGAACCACAGCCCCGGCACCAGCCCCCGCTCGCGGATTGCATCGCACGTCGCTTTCAACCCTCGCGGAAAGCGTTCCCGGTTCGGCTCCCAGTCACCTCCCGAACCACCCCAGTCATCGCCCGGCTTGCCGTACCATCCGGCATCGATCACGAGGTATCGAATTTTCGATCCCTTCAATTGATCAGCAATTTTCACCAGTTTATCGTGCGTAGGATCGCCCCAGGTTGTGCACCACTCGTTGAATACGATAGGGAGATCGTGTTCCGGCGCAGGGTGACGATCCGCGTCGGCATGGTGCATGGAAGTCAATCGAAAGCACAGGTCATCAATATCGCCCAGCACACAACTCAATGTGGCGGCCGGTGTCGTGAACGACTCCGCGGGTCTCAATCGTTTTCGCCAGCATCCCATTTCGCGATCGGCCTGTCCTCCGGAGAGGCTGACGGTGTCATGAAGGCGCGTAACTTCCATTTGCCATGAGCCGGACCAGGACAACTGGGAGCCCCAGAGCACGCCGGCCCCGGTATCCTCGAGCGCTACGAATGGAAACCATTTCCGGACCGGCATCGAACCCACCTGGCCGAAGCGATCTGATTGCAGGCCGAATCCGCACCAGGACGGCTCCAGGTGAAGTTCTTCGATCCGCCGAACATCGTGGCGCCCTTCCGAACTCCAGCAACTACGGAATCGATGAACCCGGAGCCGTTCCGGAGCGTCATTTGCGGTAAACGGAGTCAGATGCCCCAGATCAAAACTCGTCACCAGGTGGAGGATCGCATCGGTTTCCCCCCCGTTGGAAACTTCTGACCAAACGCGGACTCCGTCTTCGTGGTCCCGCCATTCCAGTACATGGCGGACCTCCAATCCGGAATCGTTTCTCAGGGTCGTGAGAACTCTCTGCAGGGATCCGTCGCGAATCGTTTCCTGTTCCGTGAATTTCAGCGAAGAGGTCGTGGAACTGTGACGCATCGTCATCCCGGAACTCCATCCGCTCACCGCACGATCTCCTTCCAGGCATACGTGAACCAGCGGATCCACGACCCATGCCCGGAGATCTTCAGTGTCCATCGTCATGTGAGACAGCTCGGGGGCTCCTGCCAGCGTCTCTCGCCGGACTGCGAGCTGATCCTCCATCGCCGTCGGAACCATGCACATTCCGATTCGCCGGCTCTCCTCCTCGAGGAGATACTGAATCGTCATGTCACCGAATCTGTGAACAGAGTGGACTTTGATTTTCATATGCGGTGGTCGAGCGGGAGCGGGTTGGGATCGTTCATTCCTGAATGGTAACAAACAAGCGCTACTCGTAAAACGCTGAAAGAATTCCGTTTCGAGTATTGCTCAGAACTCGCTCCCGGAGTGTCGCGGCATCCAGGTCCGGATCGAGTTGCAGAAGCCTGACGGCCACGGCAACCACCTGGGGGGTTGCATAACTGGAACCGGACACCTGCATGTATCCGGTCGGATCCCCGCTCCACAGGGAATTCCCCGCTGCCTGGGTCGTGGTCCAGATATCGACGCCCGGCGCCGCAATGTCCACGGTGAGCGCCCCGGTTGACCCGACAACGGTGTCACTCATGTCAGAGGCAGTAACCACGATTTGATTTGAGGAGGGGCAGGAGGGAGGATAGCGAAAGGTCGAATCAATATCTATTCCCTCGTTCCCGGCCACGCTCACAATCAGTATCTCCGAATTCTCGATAGCCGAACACAAATTCGGCACGCAATCCGGCTGCTTCCAGCAAGGAATTCCCCATGCCTGTGAAATGAATACGACGGCCTGGATAAGCTGGGCACCATTGCTGTTTGCGTACTCGATCGCGTCCACGAGCCGCTGCTCGGTAGAGGTGCCGCCGCAACTGAGAACCCGGAGAACCATGAATTCCACATGATCCGCGGCGCCCTCTATACCAATGCCATTGTTCCGCAATGCTCCGAGAACGCCGGCGGTACTGGTGCCGTGGCCGTAGCAGAAATCCTCCGGATCTCCGTCGTCGTCCACGAAATCATAACCGTGGACGTCATCCACAAAACCGTTGTTGTCATCGTCCACGCCGTTTCCGGGGATCTCTCCCGGATTGACCCAGAACCGGCCCGCGAGATCGGGGTGAGAAAAATCGATCCCCGAATCGATGAGCGCGACCACAACCCTTCGATTCGCGGAAAGGTGCCAGCCCTGGATTGGGTCTGCCTCGGACGCGTCCCGGGTGAGAGAGACCCATTCCGTTCCGTCGTACCCCAGGAAGTCCGACCCCGACCACTGAAGCGTTCCCGCGGCCGGGGAGGCCTCCGACACACTGTCGAGGATTACCTCCCCTTCAACGCGATGCGATGTACCGGCAACGATCGCATAGGGTACCGAGAGAAGTTCCTGCCTCGGTGAGAGGACGGTATTGTTTACAACGATCTCCAGGAAGACCGTATCGTTCGTCAAGGCGTCGACAAACGAAGGCTGATCAGACCCCAGGGCGACACTGTACAGCCCATCCACGATATTCACTAAATTGGCCTGAGAATACAATGGGGTTACGGCCGGTCCGGGTGGGTAGAGGGTAAACTGCATCATTGCGCTTCCGGTGAAGGGATTCCCTTGCGCGTCCAATAACCGGCCCTGATAGTTGATCCGTGTCGGGACACCGGAGAATCCCGCGGAGGCGGACAGAACCAGGAACATGAAGAGAGGAATCAGGGATTTCATCGGATGGCTTTCAACAGACGGCGTTGCATTTTCAGGAGAGTATGGAGATAAAATCAATCCACTGCAAAGAAATTTGAGCCGTGAATACACTGCGTTTGATAACATTCCTGTGCACTGCACACTGATGAATTGAGGGAGTTGTTGTCACCAAGTCGAAGAAATCTCGGGAGAGCGGGAGCGTGACATCGAACGTTGCGCCATCGACCGGTAAGGATTTGAAGATTCAATTCTTTCGAGCCGCTGTCTTCCTGAGCTCTTTCCTGTTCTTCGTACTGCAACCCATGTCCGCTAAAACGCTCCTGCCTCACTTTGGAGGCAGTTTCATGGTGTGGGGCACATGCTTGGTCTTCTTCCAGGGATTTCTTCTCGCGGGCTACCTCACCGCGCACGGGGGACAGATCCGGTTCGGAGTGAGCAGATTTTCGCGAATCCATTGGCTTCTCCTCCTGGGATCTCTGCTGGTCATTCCCATCGGGTTGGCTCCGCTAGCCCACTGGGAAATGCAGGCCTCACCGGCCGTCCACGTGACCGCCGCCCTGACTTTCGCCCTGGGTCTACCGGTCCTCACCCTGGCATTGAACAGCGTCTTGCTTCAGCGGTGGCTCTCCGTTTCCAACAGTCCGCACAAGAACCATCCTTATGCTCTATATAGCGCCTCGAACCTGGGTTCCCTGTCCGCACTGCTTCTCTACCCAATCCTTATCGAAGCCAGCTTGACGCTGCGTCAGCAGTTTCGCCTCTGGTGGATCGGATATGTTCTCCTGCTCGGCTTGATGTACGTGTGCATGCCGGAGCGGTCCTCGAAGAATCAAGCCGGAAAGGATATTCAGGATCAGAGACCCATTCCCGTACCGGGCGTCACCTACCTGATCTGGTTTGTTTGCGCCGCTTCGGGGTCGGCACTGCTCATCGCCACAACCAACGTCATTACTCTCGATATTGCCTCGATTCCCCTGCTGTGGACGGTCCCGCTTGCCTTGTACCTTTTCACATTCGTCCTGGTGTTTAAGCGTAGGCCGTGGTTTCCGGCGTTTCTCGAGCAGAACATGATCTGGGGAATCGTGGTGGGGATGATGCTCTTCCTGATGTCGCTTCTGCGAGTGGGATTCCCGGCGCCGCTCAGTATCGGGTTGCATCTATTCGTCCTGTTTTCCCTGTGCCTTTGCTGCCACGGCTGGCTGGTAAAAAACAAGCCGGAGAATGTAAGAAACCTCTCTCTCTTCTACGTGGTTCTGGCTGCCGGCGGCTTCGCGGGAACCTTTTTGATAACGTTTATTCTGCCCCGGGCCAACGACTCCATGGTGGACCTTCCGGTCGGCCTCTGCCTTGTCTCAATAGCCCGGACGTTGATTTCCGGAAAGCCGGCCCGGATTGGGACGGGGCGGTTGGCCCCGGCCGTGGCAGCAGCAGGTATCGCGCTCCTGATCCTGCCGGCCCTGGCCGGTGGCCGGCAGCATCTCTCCGACGCCATCCTCTACCTCGGTTCGAGCCTGTTTCTTTTGCCCGCAATCCTGTCGCTCAAACAGCGGCCCCACCTTCTTTCAGTCCTGTTGATCGTGATCCTGGTGATGCAGCAGTGGACCGAGCAACTCGCCACCGGGGGGCAGAATATGTGGACCCACAGAAACTACTACGGGATCTACAAAATCTACGAGGAGAACGGTATCCGGAACCTCCAACACAGCACCACGCTGCACGGAAGACAATACCTGGACCCTGAGCGCGCAAAGGTGCCGCTGTCCTACCATCATCCGAAAGCGCCTGCGGGGGAAGTGATCCGTTCAGGTCTCATCGACGCCCGATCGATCGGAATGATCGGCCTGGGTACCGGTGCGTGCACCCTGTACGGCAGGGACGGTGAAGACTTCGTAGTCTACGAGCTGGATCCCGACAACAAGGCAATCGCTGAATCGCATTTTACCTACCTGGGGTTGGCGCGCGCGCGGGGAGTAGACGTGGATGTCGTTCCCGGCGATGCGCGTGTTTCACTCCGTTCCGAGCCGGACGATCGATTTGATCTATTTATCATTGATGCTTTCAGTAGCGCTTCCATCCCGATTCACCTGCTGACTCTGAACGCTTGCCGGGAATACCAACGCGTCATCACGAACGAAGGACTCATTCTCTTTCACCTCTCCAGCCGGTATCTCAACCTGAGCCCCGTCCTCTTCCGGCTCGCGCGCGAAACCGGCCTGCAGGCCATCGTGAAGCCGTACCTGGTCGACACCCATCCGGACGCGGATCCCTGCATCTGGCTTGCAATGTCGGCGGATTCGAACCTTATCGCGGCGATGCGAGATTCGCTGGGGTGGCGTCGATCGTCCTACCGCGAAGAGGAGTTGCCGAGATTGTGGACAGACCAGTTCAGCACCGTACTTGAATTGCTGGGAGGTTTGTAAGAGGATTGCGCTCCGGTCACGCCAAATTCTGAATCTTGCGCAACACCCATTCTCCCGTCAGCAGTGCAATCAGGATCAATAGAACCGGAAAGGTGTTCCAGAGTGAAGTGAACGACACCTCCTCTTGATCTTTCATCCGGACCTCCAACGACGAGAGCACATCGCCGGCCTCGTCCGGCTCCAGGAATCGCCCCCCGGTTGCTTCCGCGAGAGTCTTGAGAAGAACGTTGTCCGCCGGTCGCGGCAACGTTTCAGGCGTGAAGGGTTTGACGTAGAAGGAATAGGGCGACGAGAAGATTTCTTCCCCCTCGTGGTCCGCTTTCGCAACCGCCTTGTACAGCCCGGGGGCACGGGCTTCGAACGGCACAGCGTAGCCGGAAAATGTCTCGCCACCGGCCGTGGTAACCGGTTGCGGGGTCATGTCGAACTGCAACGTTCTGCCTCCCGGGCCCTCGATATCGCAAACAACCCCCACGTCCGGTACCGGATCACCCTGCGCAACCCCGATGCGCGCGTTCAGTTCCAGCGTGTCTCCAAGATGAAGTCGCCCCGCGTCCGCGAAAAGATCCAGTTCGAAAGCATCCAGCGTCTCCTCGTCCGGCATCAGCCAGTAGAGAATCTGTTTCCAGAATGCTTCGTAGGAGCCCATCGTGGACGGATCGAGTTGCCAGCGCCAGAGAGAGTCGGTCAGGATTGCCAGCACCACACCCTGCCCGTACCGCATTTCACTGACCAAAGGTCCGACCCCGGAATCCGCCCGGGCCTCCACCAGGGTTCGCGTGCCGGGGCCAGGCGACCCGCCCGTAAACAGCGAGAGGACGGAGGGTGTGGTGTCCCAGGATTGATTCTCACCCTGGAAGGCGGCATGTCCGAGACCGTCGCGCGTAAAGCGGACCTGGTACTTCCCCTCTTCCTGCGTAAGCCCGTCGGCGGCGCGTATCGGCAGCAGTCCGGAGAGCGAGGTGGATTCGAAGCCGTTGCGACCCCAACCCGCGACCCCGCCGAGCAGCACCAGGCTCCCGCCCTTGTCGACGTAATCAACCAGGGCATCACTTCGGGTCGGTCCGAGAACCTCTGCCTGCAGATCCCCCAGGATTACAATCCGGAATCTCTTGAGATCCTGCATGGCGCGGTCGGGATCCAGGGACTCCCTCTCGCCGATGGTGAGCAACCTCCCGCCGGGCCCCTGTAGAAAACACAACGGTTCTACATCCCGGGAAGATCGAAGCACCCGAGACAGGTACTTGGATTCCCAGCGCGGATATCCCTCGAGGTACAACAGCCGGTTCTTCGAATCTACAACTTCCACGGAGACCGCGAATTGATTGTCGTTGGTGTAGGATTCGCCGGGCAGCTCCGGAATCCGGACCGTGTAGGTGAAATCACCCACCTCGGGATGCGGGACGCGAAACTCAACCGAACCGGATGCATTGTCCGCCGGCAACCTGGTCGGGATCTCCTGCTGCAACACATCGTCTTTCCACAACTGAACCCGGACCGCATTCCCGTCGAGCCCCTGCCCCGACACGACGGCAGTCAGACTGGATTCCCAGTCCACCGTAACCCGGTTGGATGTATCCACCATATCGACCCGGGCATCCGGTTCCACTGTCCATGCCGCGTCATCCTCGAGCCGGACCGCATAGATGGGAATCGGTCCCCGCACCTCCGCCCAATCCCGACTCGCCTCCCGGGTGTCCAGCCCGTCCGAAAGAAGCAGAATTCCCAGCACCGGTTGCCCCACGTACCGGTCTTGCAACGCCTTCAGGCTTATACGCAAGTGGGTCGCGGGTTGATCGGGATCTGCGTCCGGGATTTCCGAGAGCGAGCGCCTCTGCCCCAAACCGGACGAAAACTCAAAAACATCAACGTCGCACCGGGCCTCCAGCGTTTTCGTCCAGGATTCGGTAAGGAGCGTCTTCGCCACCTCCCATCGATCCACCACGCCCCCCTCCGGCGACATCTTCATACTGGCGGACTGATCCACGGCAATGAGAAATCGAGGCTTCAACCGGTCAAGGGTCGTCCGACGCAAGTACGGCATGAGGAGGCACCAAGCCAGCAGCAGCAGAAATCCAATTTTCATAAATCCCGGCACGTACAACCGCCAATGCCGGGGAAGAAAATGATAGTAGGCGAATACAATTGCCACGACGGCCAGAACCACGGAAATCCCGATCATCCAGCTTGCGGCATTATGACCGTATTGAATCGCGGCAATCATGGGGTCCGGTGACTCGCGTCCGTGTTCCTTTCTACGCGTGCTCTTTCACACGGCCGGCGGGATCAACATTGATGGTTTCCTGCAGAGTTTTGGGTGTCCGGCTCATGCGGTTGGCAAGGATCGTCTCAAGGACGGCGAGCAGGAGCGCGATCCAGAGAAACAGTTCCGCCAGGGGCCGCCCGATCCGATACGCTTCCACCGCTTTCAGTAATTCCGCCACTGATGTGACGACTTGATCGCGATCACTTCCGGTAAGGCGTGCGATCCTGTTCACGGGTATCGGGGTGAGGTCTGATTCCTCCCGTGTCAGCCGTACCGCCAGGAGTGGCGCGCCCTCCGGCCCATCGCGGTAAATACCGGGCCTTGTCGCATCCTCCAAATAGAAGCTTCCGCCGGTCACCTCCTGGACAACGACCGGCTCGCCGTCCGGTCCGAAGATCACGGATCCGTCACCCGGCGGCTGGACTCCGGGTGGGAGAGCAAGTTCGCCGGCGGCCTCCACGATCTGCAGGCTTTTCGACATTCCGGTTCCCTGCCGTACCGCGCGGTGCAGGATTGGTAGAAATTGCGGGGACAGCGGAAAATCGCTCCAGCTCCGGTCCGCGGCCACGGCGAAGAGCAATACCAGTCCGTTTCCGTAATTGTGAGCGAGCAGAAATGGGTGGTCGTCCCGGGTTCTTATCAGAATGCGCGCATTCTCAACCGGAACGTTGAAGACGAGGTTTCGTAAAAGCGTGAGGCCCGAGACACCGATATTCGCCAGGGAAAAATCCTCAATCGGCCCGGTCGCAACCAACCGGGTATAGGCATCTTCATCGGGAACATCCTCCAACCGAACGGGAAGAGCCGGCAAGGCTTTGAACGATTGATAATCTGCAACGTCGGCCCGGTCGCCTGGAAATACGATCAAGGTTCCCCCGGCACGAACGTAATCTTCCAGCAGAAGAATACTCTGGCCACCCAGGGGGAGCGCATCGCACAGCACCACCAGCACGAACCGATGAAGTTTCTCCTCGGCGAGGCGTCCGGGTGCCAGCGAAATCACGTCGAAACTTGACTCGTTTCCGCCCGGGTCCAGGGCGTGACGGACAAAAAAGGTGGACGAAGGTTCGCCCACACAGAGTACGGGGACACGATCGAAAACGCGGAGAAGAAAATGAAACCGGTCATCCACCGCGAGTCCGTCCGGGGGCACTTCAACAAACGCTTCATGCGTGCCCGACGGCAGGGAAGGCAGCAGGATCTCCGCATCTGCAAACTCACCGGCGGGGATCAGGACTTCGCGCGTTCCCGACGTCTTGTTGTCGACGGAAAGGGTGACGGGAAGATTCCGGTCTTCGCCTGAACCGGCCACGGAGGCTGTGAGCCGTCCCGCTTTTCCACCAATCCATAGTTCAGGATCGATGCTCAAGTCTTGAACATAGGTATTGACCGGATTCGGGGATCCCACGGAAACGACGAATAAAGCGATTTCGTCGAAAAATGGCTTCAGTTCCGGATCCACTCCCCGCGAGGGATCCTCTGCTCCCAAAGTTCGCCACGGAACTTTCTGCCCGTCGGTGATGAGAACCAATTCCTTTTCGCGTTCGGGATCCGTCTCCAGCGCGGTGCGTGCCGAAAGGATCGCAGTGCGGAGTTCGGATGAACCATGCCCGGGCTGCAGCTCCTGGAGGAGCGACATGGCCAGGTCAAGATCCTCCGTCGGCATTTCGATGAGCGGACCGGCCCCATCGCCGGCAGGGAAGACGCAGACACGGTCCCCATCCTGCAACCCCTGGACAATGGAGGAGGCGGCATCGATCGCGCGCTCCCAGACTTGTCCGCGAGGCGTCGCGTAGCCCATGCTGAATGACACGTCGAGAACGATCGCGACATCGCGCCGCGCGCGACCCAGCCAGCCTCCCATGTCGCTGGTGCGTAAAACCGGCAACGCGAACGCCAGGACCAGGAGCAGAATCAGCAGACTTCGTATCAGCCAGAGCAGGAAATGTTCGAGCCGGATTCTCGCCGAGGATCGTTTCTGGGCGGCCTTCAAGAACCGAAGGGTACCGAATGGAACCGGAACCGCGCGCCGCGGGCTCAAGAGGTGAAGCAGCAGAGGGATGGCGACCGCCAGTGCGCCCCAGAGAAAAATCCCTTGAAGAAAGGTCAGCATGGGTGCGGTTGGCGACCTCGGTCAGGCATACCTTCTCCTTTCATTCAGGTAGGCTCGAACAAACTTTTCAGGTGCGTCGGACGTCTGCACCAGGCGGTAGTCGATGTTGAGGTCCCGACAATGCCTTCGCTGCTGTTCGAGAAATTCGCCGAATACCTCACGGTAGGCATCGGCGATTGCACGCGGATCGGTAACGATTTCCTCTCCGGTCTCGGGATCCTGAAACCGCCCTCCCTTGGGAAATTCGAGGTCCAGTTCCCGGGGATCCAGGGTGTGGAGAACGATCACATCGTGCCGCTGCTTCCGGAAATGTGCCAGCGCTCGCGACAGGTCTCCCTCGTCGTCGAAAAGGTCGGAGAGAATGATGATCAATGCCCGTCGCCGTATGGTGCCGGCGATCTGGTGCAGGGTCGGAGCGGTCGAGGTTTTCGAGGCAGGTTCACGCTCCATGAGCGTATGAACAAAAGAGTTGAGGTGAGACATGGAGTTCTTCGCGGGAAGCACGGCGTGGGTTTCACTGGAGTACAGATACAGGCCGACCGCATCCCGGTCTTTCACCGTGACATACGCGAGCGCCGCCGCGAGACGGCACGCATAGTTGTACTTTGTCAGCGTTCCGGATCCGTATCCCATCGACGCGCTTCCATCCACGACGAAGTAAACGCGCAGGAGGGTTTCATCTTCGAATCGGCGAACATAGTACCGGTCCGTTCGGCCCAGCACCTTCCAATCGATATTGCGGGGATCGTCTCCCTGGATGTATGCCCGGTGTTCAGAGAACTCCGAACTCGCTCCTTTCAGCGGGCTGCGGTGACGGCCGGCAAGGCTGCCTTCGACGACGTGGCGGGACTGCAGGACCAGGCGGTCCAGAAGCCTGAGTTGTCGATCCGTAAGTAGCTCTGTAAGTCCGCGTGACATCTCTTAAAATCGCCGGGCAGGCGCCCTGATCCGGGTCCGGGATTACTCCGAGACTACGATCCAGAAGTCGCCGGATGAAACAATCACAACCGTGGACCCTACATAGGCCAATTCCAATTGACCGCTTCCAAATTTCTGAGTCAGCACGATATCCAGGTCCAGCGATTCTTCGTAAAGCGTAACCTCCTTGTTCCCGGGCTCCAGGGTTCGGAGCTGCTTGACCCGAAGTTGAAAGTCTCCCCCGTAACGCGTGCCGAGTGCGGCCTCAAGATCCGAATCGCGCCCCAGGCGTTCACTCTCCAGGACGTAGGTCTGACGGAGAGCTCCCGGAAGGTGTTCCGGAGTCCGGGCCTGATACGTCCAGGGCTGCTGCCAGCGGTCGAGCATCTCGAAGGGAGCACTCGAATGTGATTCCTTCAGGTTTTTCAGCCTCCGGGGATATTCGATTTCCGCCAGGTAGTACGCTTGCAAAGCAGCCTTGATCTTCTCGCGGTCCAGCCGGGTCTGCCATCGACGGGCCATTTCGTTTGCGGAGACCGCCATCGAACCGGATCCGCGGGTCCTCATACCCTCCCACAATGCATTTGCCGAGGCGAGCCGCCCTCGGGACGCCTCCACCCATGCGGCGATGCCCCGGCTCACCGGGAAGAAGGATTTGGCGGAAACGTCTCTCTCAAATTTTGTGCAGGCGGCAAGGATTTCGACGTGATTCGTGGAACCGGCACGCGCAAAGGACCACAGTTTGCGCACCCTGGCTTCGATGGGAGCTTCGGCGCCGGCCGTGCTCGCGATTGCAATCAGCAGGCAACAACCGGTTTTGTATCGCACGCGGTTCAATGCGTCAGGGCATGCATGAGAATGTTTTCGCCAACGCGAAGCGCATCGGCATTCTGATAGCCAAACGAATAGGGACACTGTGACATTTCCCATCCGCCGGACAGACCGAAGGGGCTGTAGAGGACCACGTAGTTGCCTTGTTTTTGAATCCCCAGCAACTCGGGTTCGATGGTGCTGCTTCCCCCTTCCGCGGCCGCGAGTGCGGGCGTTACTTCCACTTTTTGCAGAGGGTTGGGAAATGTGAACATCATGTCCCCCATCGGAATTCTTCTCAACGAATCCCGGGGAAGAACCTTGCGTATTTCCCGCTTGAATGCAGCGCCGAATCCCTGCCGCCCACAGCAGGCTTCGGCAACCAGCAACCCGCCACGTTCAAGGTATCTGCGGAGATTCCCGGCTTCTTTCTCATCCAGTTTGAAATCCTCGTGTCCGGTCATGTAGATCAGCGGAATGTCGAACAACGCCGGATCCGACAGCCGGATTTCTGTCTCTTCGAAGAGGACCGGCACCTCGGTTTTCTGATTGAAACGGTGAAGCAGCATCGAAAGAGCGTCGTGCCGTGTCTTCCATTCGCCGCGGTATTTGATCTGGGCAATCTGAATCTTTCCGCCTTTGCGGTCGTCGGCGTCGGTGTATTCCATGGATTTGGCAATGCTCTGGACCCAGGCCCTCTGGGCGGCTGCATACGCCATCATGTTGACGCCCAGTTTGACGGCCGACTCCGGTTTGTAGGCCTGGTATGAACTCGAGGCGTCTCCTTCCCACCCCATCGCCATATCCCATCGGGACAGGATGGCAATCAGGCGGCAGTTCAATTCCACACCCTCGATCCAGGGCTCCGATTCGAGAAACCCGGTTTCCCGGACGCCGGCACAGTACTCGACGTTTGACACATCATAGTAAGCTTGAAACAGCGGGTGATCCGGCCCCAACCGCTTGATGGGCGCTTCGGGAAATATTTCCTTCAATTCTGCGCGCGCGGAATCGTAGAAGGGTTTCGATCCGAGACCTGCATTCAGTACGATCATTCCGCCATTGAGCAAAAGAGAACGGATTCGTTTCCGCTCCCGCGCCGACCAGCTGAAATGGAAATGCCCGGAGCGGTAGAGGATCGGATTCTTCTCCGAATTCACGTCAACCGACCCCAGCGGCTTTACGTCCATACTGAAATTGACATCGATCATTCCCTTCATCGATTTCAGCAGGTTGTTTAAATCGTTGGGCCGGGTGTTCCAGTCGAGCGGACCGTGCGGAGAGGTCAGCTTGGTATACAGAACCGGCGGTTTCGGCGGCTTCTTCTTCTCTGAACGCGCCTGCGGAACTACCGGCGGAGGCGGATAAGGTATGTAGGTCTCGGCGGACGAAACCTGGGCGGGCGGCGGGGGCGGGGCTTTCCCGGTTTTAGGCGGCACGAAACCCGGCTCGTCCGATCCGTCACCCTCAAATAGCAGAAACCCGGAGGCGGCGACGGCCCAACAGAGCAGCGCAGCGGCAATCGAGCACCTGGAGAGGGTCGGCTTCATCACGTGGAAGAGTATCACGAAACCAGGGAATCGGAAATGTCTTTGACATTGTTTTCTGTCCATCCATGATGCGCCTTTGGATTTTTTGTGAAAGACCGATTGAAATGGCACGAATCAATACATCCTACCGCAAACTGGCCGCGGGATACCTGTTTCCGGAAATCGCGAAACGAACAAGACTCTTCCAGGAAGAGCATCCTGATGTCGAAATCATGCGGCTCGGTATTGGCGATACAACCGAGCCGTTGACCGAAACCGTGGTTCAGGGTCTTCACGACGCGGTTACCGCGCTCGGAACCACCGACGGATACTCCGGGTACGGAGACTCCGAGGGCATCCCCGAACTCCGCCGGGCCATCGCCGCGCAATACGAGGCCGGGGGCGCTTCCGTATCGGCGGATGATGTTTTCGTCAGCGACGGCGCGAAACCCGACAGCGCTAACATCCAGTCTATATTCGGCGCGGATAATGTCGTCGCGGTGCAGGACCCTGCCTATCCGGTCTATGTCGACAGCAATGTGATTGCGGGACGCACCGGCGAGGCAAAGGGAGGATGTTACGAAGGGCTTGTGTACATGCCCTGTACCGCGGAAAACGGATTTTTCCCAGATCTCCCTTCATCGAAGGTGGACCTGATTTACATTTGCAGTCCGAACAATCCTACCGGCGCAGTTGCCACGCGGGAACAATTGAAAGGATTTGTAGACTACGCACAGCAACACAAGGCGATCATTCTGTATGACTCCGCCTACTCGATGTACATCCGGGACGATACTCTTCCCCGCAGCATCTATGAAATTGACGGGGCGAAGAACTGCGCGATCGAATTCAGCAGCTTCTCCAAGTCCGCGGGTTTCACCGGCGTCCGCCTCGGCTGGACCATCGTTCCCGCAGAAGTTTCCGCCGAAGATTCGGCGAAGGGTGAAATCAAGTCGCTCTGGACGCGGCGCCAGAATACGTTCTTCAACGGCGCGTCCAATATCGTACAGGTTGGGGGCTTTGAGGCGCTGAGCGATGCGGGCCGGCGCGAGACGAAGAAGATTGTCGATTTTTACATGGAGAACGCGCGCATCATTCGCGAAGGCGTACAATCGGTAGGGATCGAGGCATTCGGAGGAGAGAATGCACCGTACGTCTGGATGAAAACACCGCATGGCATCGATTCGTGGTCCTTCTTTGACAAGTTGCTATCCGAGTGCCACGTCGTAGGTACTCCGGGGGCGGGTTTCGGCCCCAGTGGCGAGGGATACTTCCGCCTCAGCGCATTCGGCCACCGGGCCAACATCGAAACATCGGTCAAAAGCATCCGGGCCAATCTGAAGGTTTAGGTTTAGTAGTCCGTGTGGGGCAGCAGGAGCCGAAAGTAGGATTCGGCCGGAAGGGAATCGATAGAGATGTCGAGGGTAGAATCCGGTCCCACGATCCAGTTGGTGACGGGAGCCCAGGTCATTGGTTCCGACGTCACGTCCGGCGCAAACTCCACCTGGTAGGTGACATTCGACTCGGCCAGCCAGGACACCTGCAACACGTTCGACCCCGCACGCGCAATCCCGATCAGGCTCACCGGCAATTGCGGCCTGGGAAATGCAAAGGCCCGGGCCTGTTGGGCCCATTGGTTTCCGTGGTCGGTGAGGCCGGCTTCATTGAAATGGATGGTGTCCGACAGCCAGCCGTTCGTGTGGTACGCATCCGTTTGCGCCCCCAGGAAGACCAGCGGATCGGCGGCGATGACCTGCTGCTGTCCAGCGATCACCTTCGCCTCGTTTTCTTCGGTTGCCGAAGGATTGTAAGAGGCAAGAGCCACTCCCCAGGGAACATCGAAACCCGCATCGATGCGCGATTGGGCGATAATGGATTCCAGGCGCTGCGCGTAGTCCGCAGTACTGGTACCCAGCTGGCTATCCGTCTCACCCTGGTGCCAGAGCACCGCCCTCAGGCCGTCGGGGCCCAGGAAACTGAGGGCCTGGAGCATCCGGGGATAGCGGGAAAAACCCGGTATCCACTCCGCGATACTGGATCCTCCCCAACCGACCGAAATCAATCCAACGGGAACGTCCAACGAGGCGGCCAGGGCATCGCCGAAGGCAGGCCAGGGGGAACCTCCGGATCCAGTCGCGAACGGTTGTGGATCCGCGGCCTGTCGCCAACCGGTCGCCAGGTCATGATTCGAGACCCGGTCGTCCACCGGGGTCTGGCTCGGAGCGCCGTGATTCGCGGAATTCGACTGTCCTGCGGTCAGAAAGACTTCTCCGACGCCGAACGGCTCCAGGGAGGATGAGGATACCTGAATGTTTCCGAGCATCCCGAAAACATCAACCCGGTACCAGCCTCCTTTTACAGTCACGGATCCTGAAAAAGCCCCTCCGGAAGGGGAAGCATCCAGCGTATGCCTGGGCACCGCGGTGCCGGTGTAGCCGGTCACCGGTGTCACTTCGACTTCGACACGATCTATGGTCCCGCCGAAGCTTCCGGCAACCGGGAGTTCCGCACAGTTGTGCGGGTCTCGCTGGCGCACCGATCGAGACCGGGGTTCGCTGAGACACAAGTCCGTGCCGCGAAATTTGAATCCCGGTCCGAAGTATGCGGCCGGATTCGTGCGTACCCCGGTAGGAAATTGAAGAAGATCGCCTCCGAGGACTCTTCCTTCAATCCATTCAATTTCGGGATCGAGTTGCAACACCGCGTCGATTCGAAAAAGCTCGCCCCCCTGGTAGTTGACCGCACCGACAACGTAGGTACCCGTAGAGATTGCAAGCGGTGCAATGGGTTCGTAGAAAAAGCCAACCTCGTTTGTGGCCGTGAACGGGATGTTGGTTGAGGCCAGCAATGTGCCGCCTTCATTCCAGATCCCAACCGCCGGTGGCTGTGATTCGTTGACGACACCGTTCCCATTGTTGTCGAAGACACCGAGTTCGGTGATGGTGATCTGGTTGGTGATGCTGAAGGCCCATCCGACAACCTGGTTGGTGGAGTCGGTCGGCGTGCCGTTCCCTACATGAAGGATCGCCGGACGGAGACCCGCGATGGCTGGTCCGGCGAGCCAGACAACCATCAACAGAATCAACGGAATTCTTGCCATACGAATGGTATTTCCATTGGCGGCGGCGCCAAGGAAAAGAGGAGACGAATCGGGATCAGGAATCAGCCTTGTGCCTCCCTGGCAACACTTCGAGCCGCGCCGGCCAGCGTCAGCATGGCCATTCCGTTGAAGAGAATATGGATCCCGACAAGGGTGCCGATGACCCATAGGGTCGCTTCGGGCATTCTCGTGAAGATAATAATCCCGAGGATCAGCGATGCGATGCCGCCGATCAGGATCCAACCCCATCCCTGCAGCGGCTTCGCTTTCATGGCAAAGATGATGCGGACCGCGCCCGTTACAAGAAAGAAGACTCCGACCATGATGGTGAGCAGCGCGAGGCCCAGGACGGGACGGGCAAGAATTAACGCGCCGCCGATAATAGACAGAATGCCTCCGAGGGAAGCCAGGATTCCCTGCTTCCACCCTTCCGACTTCACCGCCCCGATCAATTCGCAAATTCCGCTCACCAGGATCAGCGCCCCGATAAAGATTGCGCTCCCGGCACCGGCCAGGAACGGGTGGCCGATTGCCACCAGGCCGGCCAGGATACTTACAATTCCCAGGAAGATCATAAGGCCGGAAGCACTCTTGACGTCGTTCATCAGGGTCTGCTCCGCGATATTTGCGGAGTCCGGTCCGGATGATTGCCCGGGTAACGTTTCGTTGGATGGGGATTCATTCATGATTGTTCAGTACCTCTTTCCTTGCTTCATTGACAGAGTACCATATGTACCACCCTCCCCTGTGAATTGCCAGCACCTTCGTTCGACCGGAGGGAGGCGTCCCGCGGCACTGGATTGAATGATCGCTTGAAATCAAGGCGCCTCATCCGGTAGAGACAGAGGGTATGAAGTTTCATAAGTACCATGCACTGGGCAATGACTACCTCGTGCTTGACCCCGGCGACGGCGAATTGCCGTCCCCCGGGGCAATTGAACTGATCTGTCATCGCAATTTCGGCCTCGGTTCCGACGGCATCCTCTACGGCCCTCTCCCCACGGAGGACGCGGATTATGGACTGCAAATCTGGAATCCGGACGGCAGCGAAGCCGAGAAAAGCGGAAACGGGCTTCGAATTTTCACCCGATACCTGTCTGACTCCGGTCTTGTCAATCACGACCCCTTCACGGTGATGACCGCCGGGGGAAAAGTCACCTGCCGGGTTCACCCCGACAATGCAATCATCGAGGTGGAGATGGGGCGCGTCAGCTTCAACAGCGCGGTGATTCCCGTGACCGGGACGGAACGCGAAGTCCTGGATGAAGAGTTGGTGGTGGACGGCTCCCCCTATCGATACTACGCCGCCACGGTGGGCAACCCGCACGTCGTGCTGCCGATGGAAGCCCACACGCGGGAATTGGCCTGCAAGATCGGACCGTTGATCGAGAATATGACGACCCTGTTTCCAAACCGGACCAATGTCCAGCTTCTGCAGATTGAGGATCGCAACAACATCCGTATCGAAATCTGGGAACGCGGCGCCGGATACACCTTGGCTTCGGGCAGTTCAAGCAGTGCGGCGGCCGCGGTAGCCTACAAGATGGGCGCTTGCGACGGGGACATGATGGTTCATTGTCCGGGAGGCGACATCGGCATCAGGATTGGATCCGATTACCAGGTAAACATGACCGGCCCTGCCACGCGCGTCGGGACCTATGTAATGGACGAAGGTGTAATGACGCAGAAAGTTCCGCTGCACGGATCGTCTTCGTAGTCAAAAAGTGAGGAACCCCATGGACGCTTTCATAAAGAAGTCTGACGATGTAGCGAGGGAACCCGTCGGCGCCGGCTCGGGAACTTCGCGCCAGGTGTTGATCAGTTCGGAAGAAGCCCCGCATTTTGCCTTGCGACGCTTTATCATGGAGCCGGGAGGCGGGATGCCCAAGCATACGAATACGGTCGAGCATGAACAGTACGTCCTGCGCGGTGCGGCGAAAATAGGCATCGGGGATGAAGTTTATTCGGTGAAATCCGGAGATGTCGTCTATATCCCGAAGGGGGTACCGCATTGGTACGAATCAACCGGCGATGTCCCCTTCGAGTTCCTCTGCATGGTCCCGAATCTGCCGGACGAGATCACCATATCCGACTGATATATCAAACCAACGTCGGGTGCCTTCATGCGTCCTCTTCCGGAAGTCTCTTGATTTTGTGGACATTCTCATCCCAGTTGCGACCGTCGAATTCAGTAACCCGCAGACCCTCGATGGTCTCGGGCTGCAGGCATCGGACGTTGACGCTATACCCGTTCGGGTTGGACCTGGGAATGTAGAACGACTTGATGCCACAGGTTTTGCAGAAATAGTGCCTGGCAACACCGGTGTTGAATGAGTAGGTCGCAATCTGGTCCCAATCGGTCAACAGCCGGAAATCCTTCTTGGGTACGTGAAGATGCAAATGTGCGGTTAACGAACAGATGGAGCAGTTGCATAGAACGGCATCAACCGAGGGAGTCGCATCGACCTCGAACCGAACCTTGCCGCAGTGGCATCCCCCTTGATGGGTAACCAGATCATCGGACATACATATTGTCCTCCTAAAATGTCGCGATTCCAGCGGGTGTCCAGAAGCGCAGGGACCCTTTCTGGCATAGTAGGGCATGTCAGGCGATCAAATATTTTCGAAAATGGCAGGAATTCCCGTTTTTAAACAATGAACGGCCCCCCGGGTAATCCGGAGGGCCGTTCAAATTGTGGGAGTGGGCGCTCGCCACACGCTCTTTCCCGTTTACTGGCATTTGGCGCTCGGTCTCGTTTCGAATGATTCCGGCTACCAGCTTCCCGACGCTAATCTTCGTTGCAAGCGAAATTCTCGGCCTCTTAGCAGGGCCGTCCGCACCGTTTCCGGCGCGACTTGTCGGGTGAGGCTTCTTCGCCGGGGTCGACCCCCGCTCGCTTTTCGCGAGTCTATCCGACGTAGCAAATACCCGCCTGCAAAATTAATCAGGTATTCGCCTCTTACCCTGGGTCGGCTCCTGCTTATGGCAGGACGTTGGCCCCGGGTTACGGGTCTTGCCTCTTACCCCTCAGGTTGCTTTTCTCTACAGTCGGGCGATTCGGTTTTCCGCTCGCCCGAAGCAGGAGTTCTTCCAGAGATTGCAAGCTCCAGTAGCTCCCCGCTACCCCGACTCCCTCTTCGTATTCCGATTGCTCCTCGGAATCCTACCGGTGAGCCAGGCTCACCAGGAGTTGAAGTAACGTGCTGGTTCCCAGTAGCAACCGTAACCATATCGGTCACTGGGTTCACTTCCACAGCCGAAACCGTGTGCTGTTGGAAGCGTGACTCGGATCGCAGTCGGTTTCTACAATTGTTATCCCGGTGCTGTACACCAGGACACCGCTCTCCGCCCTACTTCCCGATCGCGTTTCTCGGACAGGTGCGACCCCGTCCGGGGAAGCAGGTGACATCTGCCTTCCGCGCACCGCCGAAGCAGTTTGCCGAAGGGGCCAGGGTACCAACTGCCCCTGACCGTTTCGCCGTTTCCGGCTCTATCCCGGAGCGATCTCAAGAACCGAATATATTCCATCCTCAAGGTCACTCTCGTTCTATCAAAGAACTGTCGCCACTCTATCGGACGCCGGGAAAAGCGTCAACCCTAAAATCTACATAAATTACTGCATGTCAGCAACTTGTGAATAACAATGTTAACAACTCCGTTACTCTCTTGGTTGCAGCAATGTAGCCTGTGAACTCTTTGATAACAGAACGCACTCGTCCTCCCAGGAACAAAAAAGATGGTTCGTGCTGCGAGATTTTTCGGCAAAGGAAAGCAAATCGATCCGGATCCCATTCGATCGTCCGCGATACTACGTAGTATACTATATAGCATGCTACGTAGCAGAAGCCGGAACGAACATGTAAAGGACCATCGCGGCCTCATGGGCCGAACCGGCTCGATCCCGGACGCCCCTGTCGACGCCTCGCTGGAGGGCGAAGCTTCAGCTGAGCCGGAGGCTCCTTTGTTTCCTTTCGCCGACAAGCAATCCGGCCCTCAAAGTTCAGCCTCGGTCCGCCTTGTCCAAACCGAGCGGCTCAGCTGAAGCTTCGCCCTCCAGATCAACTTTCGCGGGAGGAGATGCGGTTACGGAAAAGTTGATCAACGGCAGTAGATCAAGAAATAGATTGCATAGGCCCTGAGTGCAGACCGTCATACCAACTCTCCAGATCATTCTCAGCTGGAGGGCGAAGCTTCAGCTGAGCCGGAGGCTCCTCTGTTTCCTTTCGCCGACAAACAATCCGGCCCTCAAAGTTCAGTCTCGGTCCGCCTTGTCCGAACCGAGCGGCTCAGCTGAAGCTTCGCCCTCCAGATCAACTTTCGCGGGAGGAGATGCGGTTACGGAAAAGCCGGTATACAGCGGAAAATGGCAATGCGAAGAATCAAAGCAGCACCCAAATGGAATTCACCCCGAAGACATTCGTGTTGCGGATTCACTCGTGCCGTCGTAGCCTCCGTGGGCAATTGAATCCATCGTCCCGATTGACCCGTTCCAAACCCGATGGCAACCAACGACACCAACAGCGTCACCGAAGCTACGAATGAGGTAGCACTTGCAACCGAAATCGAAGCTGTTCTCGAACACGATATAGGAGTGCTCGAGCAAGTCCTCGAGGAGGTGATCGAGTGGCTGATAGACCTGATCCCGGGATCCATCATTGCGGTGGTCGTCATGTCGGTCGGTCTCTTTCTGTCCCGAAGGGCGCGAAAACTGGTGGAACGGATCGGCAAGAAAAACGACTGGGATCCCGCTCTCATTCGATACATCAGCGGCACCGTTCGCTTCCTTCTCATTGCACTGTTCTTTCTTGCCGCGCTGGGTGCAATTGGAGTTCCGGTGAAATCGTTCCTCGGCGCATTGGGCATCACCGGGGTTATGATCGGTTTCGGAATTCGCGGCCAACTGGCGAACTATTTCGCGGGCTTGATGATGATCGGCGCCCGACCTTTTCGAGAGGGCGACTTGATCGAATTCGGGCCGCCTCCGCAGATCGGCCGCGTCCGCGACGTTGCGTTGACGTGCACCGTTCTTGATACGCCGGACAATGTCCGGATCGTCGTTCCGAATGCAACCATCTGGCGAAACAGGATCTACAATTTTTCCACGCACGGTGTGCGGGCCATCAACATTCCCATCAGTGTGCCGCACGACGTGAACATCCGATGGGTGGAACACATTGCAATGGACGTTTTGACGCGCCATGCCGCGGTCCTGAACAAGCCCGAACCCTCGTTTTCAACAACCGATGTGGCGGCCGATCACATTCGAGCAAAGATCACGGCGTGGAGCCATGTCTCTTCCATGAATGTCTTCAGCAGTGTAATGAAAGAGATGCAGAATGAATTCGAAGTCGCGGAATTGCCCGTGACGGTCCCGAGCGAAGACATCGATTTGAAAAGAGAAGAATAGATTCATCCGGGAATTCCTTCTTCGGGGAATCTCAGCAAACGAAATACAACGAGGCGCAAAATCAGTACCGGCACAGATCTGGATTTCGAGGAAATCATGAATCGATTCGGGCTTCGTCCCGCGGAAGTCTACCGCGAGATGCGAGCCGGACGCCTTTCCTTCCGGGAAGAAGGAGACCGGATTCTCTTTGACCCGGAGGCAGTCGAGACTTTCGAGCAGGCGAAGAAACGGGAAACGGAGGACTATGGGCAGGAAGTAGATAGCTGGATCTCCCGCATGGAGCAGGAACTGACGCTGAAATCGGCTACATTCGATTCGCTCGAGCCGGACGCGGGCATCGATGATCGCGTGCACCGCCTTGGAAACCTGATCATTGAGGATGCGGTCGCCGGGGGTACAAAAGGGATTCACATCGACCCGTTGGACGATGGCGTCAGGCTGCTGGCCCGGAACAAGGGCTTGCTGCGGGAAATCGGCCGGATGTCGGAACGGCTGGCGGAGGCCTTGACCAGAACACTTCGAGGTCAAATCGGTGAGTTGAGCGAAAATGAGATCGCGGCCAGCCGGCTGGTGGAGCACCGGGTCGGAGATCGCGACATGCAGACCATTGCAACGCGCATTCTCTCCGCGACCGGAGAGCACATTTACATTCAACTGGAGGATCACGAAAAGGATTTGTCGTTCGCCGCGCTCGGCTACACGGAAGAACAATCCGCATGTCTCGGCGAACTGCTCAACGGAAGACCGGGATTACTTCTGACGGTCGAATCCGCGGATCCATTTTCCGAAAAACACCGGGCGGCCCTGGCGGGCAAACTGGCGGAAGGCGGGCGTCTGGTCATTTCCCTCGAGCGCCGCCAACATTTTAGAAACGAAACCCTGGTTCAATTGTCGGTTCCGGAGGGCCCAGCCCAGTTTTGCGATGTCCGGGACAAAGCCCTGGCCATGGCCCCCGATGCCATGATGTTCGATCAAGTTGAGTCGGAGGTCGTCTGCCGGACCCTCCTGGAGGCCGCTGCAGCGGGGATTGCGGTCGTGGCGCAGGTCCGGCATTCGAACGGGCTGGAAGCCGTCGCAGGATTAGAAAAAATGGGCTGCGCAACGCGAATTCTCGCCGACCATTTGCTCGCGATTGTACTGAGGTACCCGATCCGAAGGCTCTGTGACGAGTGTCGCGTCCCTCGTCCTGCCACCGAGGATGAACGTATTCTGCTGGACGCCGGACCGGAGGCGACGGTGGCGAACTCCGCAGGATGTAAATCCTGCGGGGACGGATTCTCCGGGAATCGAATGTTATTTCACATTCTTCCCAACTCCGAGAGCGTATCCCGTCGATTGCGCGATTTTGATGGCGGGGGCGAGGCCCTGCGAACGTGGGGGATTCAGCAATCGCTTTCCTTCCGGCACTGTGCCCGGGAGGCGGTGCTGCGTCACGAAATCGAGATCGGGGAAGTGATTGGATTTCTCCGGCCGCCGCCGGAATAGGCCGGGGAGAATACGATGGAACCGGCTCCCCCCATTCTCAACGTTTCCGTTTACTCCGGGTGGCCGAACAACTGCCAGACTTCATTCGAGGAAAGAACCCGGTCATAGATCCGAATTTCGTCGATGGATCCTTCAAATTCGCGCTCGAGTGAACCTCCCACCGCGGTGCTGTCGTAGTTCAGGCCAATCAGCAGATCCTGCAGATCATATGCGATCACCGTGGTGGCCCGAACGTCTGACGCCTGGGATACTCCATCCACGTAGACATGAACGATGGAATTGGTTCCGTCATAGTCGTAGGTTCCCGCCACGTGGTGCCACGTCCCGTTGTCGGCGGGAGTGAATACCGGCGACGTGGTGATGCTGATGCTTCCCGCGGTGACGGTTCGATAGCTGAAACTTATGTTGCCGGCCGAGTTGTGCAATTGAAAGCCTCCATCGGAGAACGTATTGATCAAGGTACTGAGAATCACCTTTGACTTCGCGATCATGTAGTCATCGGCGCGGATCCATGCAGAAACGGTCAGCCCGGGAAGATCAAAATCCGGCGAACCTGCGACGCGGATATGATCATCGATTCCGTCGAAGAAAAACGCTCGATCCGGGATTCCAAACCGGTCCTGGGCGGGTGAAGAACCGGTCACGATTCCGTCGTTTCCGTTGGCGCTTTCATCCAGCGCATTCCCGTTGAAAGGAAAGTGTGCCACGAGCCCCTGGGCAAGATTCGTGTTTGAGTCAGCGGGACCGAGAACCCTGTAGAATCGAGTGTCGGAGGGATCCGACAATACATCGGGTGGCTGTTCGTAATAATCAATGGGCCCGCCGGTGCCGGGAACATCCGCGAT